>Ga0307934_1000238_pt1 | contig 42756 bp, 39 predicted proteins | sample OrgLakmetageno90_FD_201838 | JGI IMG/M metagenome (GOLD analysis project Ga0307934, IMG submission 201838) | Saline water microbial communities from Organic Lake, Antarctica - #90 | ecosystem: Environmental > Aquatic > Non-marine Saline and Alkaline > Saline | place: Antarctica: Organic Lake...
ACTACAACCTTTACAATCTAATAATAATTAAATTTAATTATTATTAGATTGAAAAGGTTGTAGTACAAAAACAACCTCTTCAGTCTAATAATAAATACTTTAAACTATATATTAATTTTAAATAAATCATAATTTAAAACTAAACGGAAATTCGCAGATAAATTATTTTCAGTTTCTAAAACTTGCGCTGCATTATTATATTCATTTTCAGTTAAACTATAAAATAACTGAATTTTTTCTTGAATTTTTTTAATTTCGTTTACATTTTTAAAATCTAAAAATCCTGAAATTCCTAAATAAATAAAAATAATTTGAACAGATAAATCTAAAGGATTATACTGATCTTGTTTTAAACTTTCCACTAAACGTTCACCACGAAGTAATTGTTGTTTAGTTTCTTGATCTAAACTTGCTCCAAATTTTGCAAATTCCATAACTTCTCTATATTGAGCTAATTCTAATTTTAAATTACCCGCAACTTGTTTCATAGGTTTAAATTGAGCTGCAGATCCCACACGACTCACAGATAACCCAACATTAATCGCTGGACGAATACCTTGATAAAATAACTCAGACTCTAAAAAGATTTGACCATCTGTAATAGAAATTACATTGGTTGGAATATAAGCTGACACATCATTTGCTTGGGTTTCAACAATAGGTAATGCTGTTAATGAACCTCCTTTTAAATCGTCTGACATTTGTGCTGCACGTTCTAATAAACGTGAATGTAAATAAAAAACATCTCCAGGATAAGCCTCGCGCCCTGGCGGTCTTCTTAATAATAAAGACATTTGTCTATAAGCGGTAGCTTGTTTAGATAAATCATCATAAATAATTACGGCATGAGATCCAATATCTCTAAAATATTCCCCAATCGCACATCCTGAATAAGGAGATAGGAATTGTAATGGTGCTGCATCTGATGAAATTGAACTCACAATTACACTATAATTCATAGGTTGGAAAGTAGCATATCTATTTTCAGATACTTTTCTTTCGTAAACGTGACGTGGAGCTCTTAAAATTTTGGCAATTCTAGCAATAGTTGATTGTTTTTGACCAATACCCACATAAATACAATAACAAGGCTGTTTTGGAAAAATTTTGTTATTATCTAATAAACTTGAATCTTCTGATAAAACAGAGTTTCGGATCATTTCATTTATAAAAGATTGATTAATAATTAAATCTAAAGCAATTGCAGTTTTACCTACTTGTCTATCTCCAATAATTAACTCACGTTGACCTAATCCTATAGGAACCATACTATCAATACAATTTATACCAGTTAATAATGGTCTATGAACCGATTTTCTTTCAATAATACCTGGAGCTAATGTTTCAACTGGACGAGAATAACCTTTTTTATTTTCTCCAACAAAATAACTTCTAAATTGACTATCTACAGGAGCATTATTAATATCTAAATCTTCTTTAGTACTATCTACAGGACGTCCTAAAGGATCTAAAATTCTTCCTAATAAACCTACTCCTACATTAATACTCACAATACCACCTTTTGTAATAACACGATCTCCAACTTTAACGAAACGCTCATTTCCAAAAATAACTATTGAAGTTAAATCATTTTGAATAGCAACAATCATACCGTCCATATACTTAACAGGACCTTTTAAACTTTGTACACGATCAAATGAAGGTAAAAAGATAATAAGTTCTCCAAAACTCGCGAAATCTAAATCACGAACAAAGGCCACTCCATCTTTTACCATTTTCACCACTCCGAAAGGAATAGGATTTGCAACATTTTTTTGTTGGTTGAGAGCTAAGTTCTCAGCCATTTATAAAATTAAAAGATAGCTTTGTTTTATGGATTTAACTTCATAAAACACAACTACCTACTCTTATAGTGAAGTAATTCACTGACTATAATGATTTTTTAGCTTGTTCTAAAATATTTAAACTTTGACTATGTAAAGTTTCTAGTATACTACTTGAATAAATACCCATATATAAAACTAAAAAACTTAGAATACTAAATAAATAAACTTCTTTCCTTGTTAAATCAAAACTTTTAACAATAGTTAAATTTTTTAAATTCCCAAAAAAAATTCTGTTATAAGTTCATAAAGTATAAACAGCACCTAAAATCATACTAAATGAAGCAAAAAAAACTACCATAGGACTAGCTTGAAAAGCACCTGTTAAAATTAAAAATTCGCCCACAAAACTACTAGTACCTGGAAAACTTATATTCGCCATTGAAAATAATAAAAAAAAAATAGCTAATAAAGGATAAACAGCAGCTAACCCTCCAAAGTATTTCAATGACCTAATATGATATCTTTCATATAAAGTACCAACACAAAAAAATAACGCACCTGAGACTACTCCATGGCTTAACATTTGAAATAATGCACCTTCTAAACTTTCGATTTTTAATGCCATTACTCCTAATAATACGACATTCATATGCCCAACTGATGAATAAGCTATAATTTTTTTTAAATCAATTTGGCGTATAGCAGTAAAACAAGTATATATAATACCGAATATACTAAAAGTATAAACTAAAGGGGTAAAATAATAAGTACCATATGGGAATAAAGGTAATGAAAATCTAATAATACCGTAAATACCTAACTTTAATAATAAAGCTGCTAATAAGACAGAACCAACTGTAGGTGCTTCTACATGAGCTTCAGGTAATCAAATATGTAACGGAAATAAAGGAATTTTAGCCGCAAAAGCTATAAAAAAAGTAATTCATAAAAATTTTTGTTCTTCTTTAGTAAAAAAAATAGTTAAAAGATATTGATAATTAGTTAATCCTGTTTTAGATAAAATATATAAAATATTGAAAAACATAAAAATTGAACCAAAAATAGTATAAATTGAAATTAAATAACTAGCTCGAATTTTACGTTCTCTAGATCCTCAAATTAATATAATAAAATAAATCGGAATTAAAGTAGCTTCAAAAAAAATAAAAAACCCTAATAAATCTAGCACACTAAAAGCTGCTAGTACCCCTCATTGTAAAAAAAATAAATAAATTAAAACCTCATAAAAACGTTTTTGTGTAGGTTCTAGACTTAAAATACATAAATAAGTAATTAAGTTGGTTAAAATTAAAAAATATATCGAAATACCATCTACCCCTAATAAAATATTAAAATTCATTGATGGTACTAAAAAAATACTCGTTTGGAATTGAAAAGTCATTGCACTTTTATCTAATAAATACCACAGAAATATAGATAAAAGACATGAAAGACTACTTAATCATAAAGAAATCTTATGTAAAACTTTATTAGTAGCAAAAAAATTTAAAGCAATTATAGCTATACTAAATAAAGGTCATAATAAATTAATTGTTAATATGTTCATGTTTATAAAACTACGTAAGCTGCAATCTGAATCAAATAAAAATTTGATTTATAACTATGGTCTTTTACCTCCATATTTTGAACGACCTTGGCGCCTATCTTTTAGCCCTTCTAGATCATAGATACCTCTTACTAACTTATATTTTACACCAGGCAAATCTTTAACTCTACCACCTCGAACTAATACAACTGAATGCTCTTGTAAATTGTGCCCTTCTCCAGGAATATAACCGTATATACGCTTTTGATTAGTTAATCTAATTAAAGCTAATTTCCTTAAAGCTGAGTTAGGTTTTTTTGGAGTTCTTGTTACAATTTTTAAACATACTCCTTTTTTTTGTGGGCTCCCGTCTAAAGCAGGAACACGTTGTGACCTTTTTTTATGTGGACGTCTTTTTTTAACTAATTGATTAATTGTTGTCATTGATAAACTTTTCGTAAATTTGTAATTTGTTATGTAATAACGTTGATCTAAATTCGATGAAAAAAAAGATTACTATATATAATAAATAAAAAAATAGTAATAATAATAATGGTATCAAAACAGAAGTTTCAATCAACATTTCAAATGAATTTATAGTTTGTTTTTGATGTAAAGTATTCCATCAATCAACAGAAAATTTTAAAATAGGTATATTTATGGAACCGATTAAAACTAAAAAAGAAACTAAATAAGAATTCTTAAAGTTAGTATAAAAGAAAGTTTTCAAAATTAAAATTAATAAATAAAATATACACAAAATTAAACTACTTGTTAAACGAGTATCCCATGCTCAAAACGTACCTCAAGTACAATACCCTCAAAGACAACCCGTAACTAAAGTTAAAAAACTAAAAAGAAACCCTATTTTTGCACAAATATATGCGAATATTTCATAGAATTTTATTGAAGTAATTATAAAACCTAAACTGAAGCAAACCATAATACAATATACACCTACCGCAAGTCAAGCACACGGTACATGTACATAAAATATTTTAAAATTTTCTTTTTGTTGAATATCTCCAATTATGTTATAAAAACATAATAAAAGAATTAAAATAAAAAGCTGTATCAAAATAAAAAAAAATATATGAAGACCTTTTTCGGTTAAATTAATTAAAAAAGATGGTTTTAAAAATTTTCAAAACATCTTAATTTATCTCTTTTAAGGAAATATCTTGAAAAGCTCTAAAGTATGAAGTGATTAAAGCTAAAGCAACTGCAGATTCTGCAGCTGCCCCTCCTAAAATAAATAATGACATTACTTGACCAATAATATCATCTAAGTATAATGAGATAGTCACTAAATAAAAATTGATCCCATATAGCATTAATTCTATACATATAATAGAAATAATAATATTTCGTTTATTAATTAAAATACCACAAACTCCTGTAAATGATAAAATTAATCCTAAATCTGTAAAGTAATTTAAATCTAATAAGGTCATGTTAACGGTCTACTTCTCCAAAAACAATATCCTGTGTTCCAATAATAGTTACCACATCTGCAATCATATGACCTTTTGTCATTTCAGGTAATGCTTGTAAATGTGTGAACCCAGGGGCGCGAATTTTACAACGGTAAGGGCGATTAGTATTATCTGAAATTAAATACACTCCAAATTCACCTTTTGGAGCTTCAATTGCAGTATACGTACGGCTCGCTGGTACTGAAAAACCTTCAGTGTAATATTTAAAATGATGAATTAAACTTTCCATAGAATTTTTCATTTCTTTACGTGAAGGTGGACTAATTTTTTTATCGTCTAATTTTATTTCTCCTGATGGCATATTATTTAAACAAAACTCAATAATACGTACACTTTGACGCATTTCTTCCATTCTAATTAAATATCTGTCATAACAGTCTCCGGTAGTACCCACAGGTACATCAAATGGTACTTCATCATAAACTTCATAAGATTGCTTTTTCCTTAAATCTCAAGGAATTCCTGACCCACGGACCATAACTCCACTAAAACTTCAATTTAAAGCATCTTCTGCCGTTACAATACCAATATTGATTAAACGTTGTTTTCAAATTCTGTTATTAGATAATAACTCTTCGATCTCATCAATTCTTCTAGGGAATTGTTCTATAAAACTATAGATATCTTCTAGTAAACCTAACGGTAAATCTTGGCTCACCCCCCCCGGACGAATATAACTTGCATGCATTCTTGCACCTGACACACGTTCATAAAATTCCATTAATTTTTCACGTTCTTCGAAACCTCATAATAATGGAGTCATAGCACCAACATCTAACGCATGACATGCTATAGCTAATAAATGATTTAATAGGCGGGTAATTTCACTGAAAAGTACACGGATATACTGAGCACGTCTTGGTACACTTACTTTTAATAATTTTTCAACAGCTAACGAATACGCATGTTCTTGACACATCATAGAAACATAATCTAACCTATCAAAATACGGTAAAGCTTGTAAATATGTTTTGTGCTCAATTAATTTTTCGGTACCTCTATGTAACAATCCGATATGAGGATCTGCATTTTTAATAACTTCTCCTTGTAGTTCTAGAATTAATCTTAAAACTCCATGAGCTGCTGGATGTTGTGGGCCAAAATTCATGGTAAAGTTTTTAAATACTTCTTTTTCTTTATGACGCTTAACAATATATGTAGACATTGTTCGTTTAAAAGTAAAATTTCTAAAATCTTGCGTTAAACTTACTTTCTGATAACTAATTTTTTTTGCAGAATAGTTATATCTAATATCTGTATAACCTGTCAATGGAAAATCTTTTCGTAAAGGATGCCCTTTAAAACCATAATCAGTTAAAATACGACGTAAGTCAGGATGTCCTAAAAAAAATATACCATACATATCTCAAACTTCACGCTCCATTCAATTTGCGCTTGAATATAGATTTGTTAATGAAGTAACATAACTTTTTTCATCAGTATTTAAAGTTAAAGTTAACCTAGAATTATAACGAACACTTAAAAAGCAGTAAACTACTTCAAAACGTTTTTTTTTTTCCGGATAATCTACTCCACAAATCTCACTCAACATTTTATATTGGCTATAAGTATGATTTTTAAGAAAAAAAGCAATATGACGTAACTTTTCTTTTTTAACTTTAATAATTAATTCACCATTTACTACATACCCTAAAATTCCTGGAAAATTTTTTTTTAAATAGTTTAGATATTCAATATTTAAATCTTTTACTAATGCCATTCTTAAAAATTATTGTCAGTCTAAAGCGTTGACTGAAATTTCATATAAAAAACCAATTCCCAAAATGATTAAAAAAAAAATCATTACTCAAAAACCTTTTGATCCTATATAAGCTAAACTTACAGCTCAAGGAAATAAAAATATTACTTCAATATCAAAAATTAAAAATAAAATGGCTACGATATAAAAACGCACGTCAAACTTATTCCTAGCATCTTCGAAAGGTTCAAAACCACATTCATAAGCAGAAACTTTTTCTGAATCTGGGTTTTGAACAGCTAACGTATAAGATAAAAAAAAAATTATAAAACCTAAAACTAGGCTTAATAAAATAAAGAAACCTATCATTAAATATTGTTCAAAAAATATTTGATGAAAAAAATACATATTAAATATAAAATAAATTTAGGTAAAGATTTATCAATCTTCACCTAAATGCAAGCTAAAATATTAACAATACTTATTTTTTAAAATTGATAAAAAAATAGGCATTAACGCTGATGCGGTTTGAGTACTTAAATGTGAACCATCACCAGTTAATAAAACACCAATCACACTAATAGGCATAAAACCATGGTTAACACCACAAATTTCACTACACTGACCATAAAAATGACCGATTCTTTTAATATAAACTGAAGTTTGATTTAATCTACCAGGACAAGCATCTAATTTTACACCTAATGCTGGTACGGCTCAGCTATGTAAAACATCACTTGAAGTAATTAAAAGACGAATATTTACCTCTACGGGTAAATATAAAGGATTATCTACTTCTAATAATCTTAAAGTTTTATCTTCTAAATCATCGTCTGCTAACATATAACTATCAAATGAAAAAGCACACTCATCTAAAGCTAAATCACGTTTAAAATATTCATTAATAATTAATTTAGGATCAATAAACTCATAAGATCAATACCATTGATGTCCTACTACTTTAACAGTTAATACTGGTTGAACTAATTCATCAATAGAATATAATAATGAAAATGATGGAATCGCAATCACAATCAAAATTAAAGCTGGAATTACAGTTCAAATAATTTCTAATGTAGGTGCGTGAACTACAATTAAAGGAGTTTTATTTACGTTATCATTAAATAAAACTAAACAACGAAATAATAAATACATTACAAAAATTAAAATCACCACTAAAAAAAAAAAAAGATCATGGTGAAAGTTGATAATACCTTCCATTACTGGAGAAACTGGAGTTTGAAATCCTAGTTGTCAATTTTGAGATTTACCTAAATCTGGAGTAAAATTCATGTCTAATTAGCAAGGAAAGGATTTGAACCTTTTCTAGCGGATCATGAGCCCGCGGTGCTACCATTACACTACCTTACTTTAAATTTGAGGGCGAAAGATGGGACTTGAACCCATAACTTTCGGATCCACAAACCAACGCTCTAACCTATTGAGCTACAATCGCCTTGCTAAAAATTTTTATTGCTTTTCTATTTCCAATCGAATTAATTAGTACTATTATGCTCATATTTTACAATACATACACAAACAGCCTATTGACGTAATCATCTTTTACGATTCTTATTAGGAAAATTATTTTTGAGATCAATTTCTTGCTTATATGCTTTCAGCAATTCTTTCGATTTAACGTAACTTCTCGGCGATGCCTTTAGTAAGACAACCGAAACATCAGAGGTTAACCCTTCCCAATCCTCTCGTACTAAGGTCGGCTTCTCTCAATTTTCCTACACCTACGGTAGATAGGGACCAAACTGTCTCACGACGTTCTAAACCCAGCTCACGTACCACTTTAATCGGCGAACAACCGAACCCTTGGAACCTTCTACAGCTCCAGGATGTGATGAGCCGACATCGAGGTGCCAAACGACTCCGTCGATAAGAGCTCTTAAGAGTCATTAGCCTGTTATCCCCGGCGTACCTTTTATCCGTTGAGCGATGACTTTTCCACACAAAATCACCGGATCACTATGGCCAACATTATTGTTTCTGATCGACATGTCTGTCTTTCAGTCAGGCAAACTTTTACCATTACGCTCCTCAATTGATGCTTTTCAATTTGAGTTTACCTTATGCACTCCTCCGTTACTCTTTAGGAGGAGACCGCCCCAGTCAAACTACCCGCCATACACTGTTCTTAAAAAAGTGAGCTCTAAAAGATAAAAAGGATGGTATTTCACTGTAATCTATTTTATTCGTTAAAATAAAAATTCTAGATTCCCACCTATTCTACGCATTTTACTTTTAGTAGCAATGTAAGGTTATAGTCAAGGTGCACGGGGTCTTTCCGTCTAGCCGTAGGATGTCTGCATCTTCACAGATATTTCAATTTCACTGAGTTTATATTGGAGACAGCAGGGAAGTCGTTACACCATTCATGCAGGTCGGAACTTACCCGACAAGGAATTTCGCTACCTTTGGACCGTCAGAGTTACAGCCGCCGTTTACTGGGGTTTCAATTCAATGCTTAAACATTTCCTCTTAACCTTGCAGCACCGGGCAGGTGTCAGACCCTATACATCATCTTACGATTTAGCAGAGTCTTGTGTTTTTATTAAACAGTCGCTACCCTCTCTTTTGTGACACCTAAATTTATTATTTATAAATTTAGGTCCTCCTTATCCCGAAGTTACAGAGTCATTTTGCCGAGTTCCTTCAATATAATTCTCTCAACGCCTTAGTATACACTACCTGTCCACCTGTGTCGGTTTTAGTACGGTTATTTTAAAAAACTTTTCTTGAAGAATCATCAAACTAATAAAAAAACTTTAATTATTTTATAAAATTTTGAATTTTTCCTTAGGTTTAAAAATTTTAAAATATTACTCATCAATTTAAAACGTTCGTTTTAGACCTTAGAGGCCGATTTACTCTTAAGCAGTTTATCTTTACTTAGAAAACCTTGGACTTTCGGCGACAATGTTTATCGAACATTGTTTTTCGTTACTCATGTTAGCATTTTCTCTTTTGATATCAACAATATATTTCTCAATATACCTTTAAAGATGTACAAAATGTTCTACTACCATAAATCTACTTTATTTGCCTTTTCGGTTATTAACTTGAGTCTCTATACATTTTCGGTCAAATAAAACTAGGCTAATGAGCTGTTACGCTTTCTTTCAAGGGTGGCTGCTTCCAAGCCTACCTATTAGCTGTAAAAGTCTTATCCGAGCCTTTTTCACTAAGTTAATAATTAGAGACCTTAAAGGACAATCTGGGCTGTTTCCCTCTTGACCTAGGATCTTCGCACCCTAAGTCTGTCTGTTATTTTTTGAATTTTTCGCATTCGGAGTTTACTAAAACTTGGTAGGGTTTGACACCCCCCGCATTTTTAAAGTGCTCTACCTCAAAAAACAATCAAATAACGCTCTACTTCAATAGATTTCGCAGAAAACCAGCTATCTCCGAGTTTGATTGGCCTTTCACCCCTAATCACAAGTCATTTCAGTATTTTGCCACATACACGAGTTCGGTCTTCCAAATTTAAAAAAAATTCTTCAACCTGCTCATGATTAGATCACTCGGTTTCGGGTCTTATTCTATAAACTTATACGCTCTTATCAAACTCGCTTTCGCTACGCCTACATGTTACCATTTAAGCTTGCTTATAAAATAAACTTGCTAACCCATTATGCAAAAGGTACATTATTTTTTTAAATAATCGTATGTGTAGTATTAGGTTTCAGGTTCTTTTCACACTCCTTTAGGGTCTTTTCACCTTTCCCTCACGGTACTTGTTCACTATCGATTTTAAAGAGTTATTTAGGTTAAAGGGTGGTTCCTTTAAATTCAAACAAGATTACACATGTCTCGTTTTACTTTTTAAAACTAACTTATATATATACAGGACTTTCACCTTTTTTAGTAAACTATTCAAAGTTTTTCTATATATAAACCTTAGCTTATCCTATTTCGCATTCGCTCGCCACTACTAACGAAATCTCTATTGATTTCTTTTTTTTAGTTACTTAGATGTTTCAGTTCACTAAATTTATTAAAACATATCGTTTTTAGTTTTCTAATAAAGATACTTATGCGTCATAGATATGATCTCGACATAAATTTTCGTATTTTATACGTCTTTACCTCTTTAAATCTAGGCATCCACCTAATACTTTGTAGGAAATAAATATAATATTGTATTTAAAAATTAATTAAGTTTGTTTCCTTTTAAAAAGTATGTAACCCGCAATTTTTTTTTACAAATAGAATTCGAAATGTTTTCTTGTTTTACCAAAATGCTTCAATTAAGCGATTTTTTTATTTTTTTATTCAAATTATTTATAATTATCTTAATTCAACCACAGGTTCCCCTACGGTTACCTTGTTACGACTTCATCACGGTCATTGACCTGTTCATAGCTACAATAATAAAACGAATCAAACAATAAACTAAAAAAGATTTATATTAAAACCTATATTAGAATAAAACTAAACGCTTTATTATTTGCGTCCAACCAAGCCAACTTCCCTGACGTGACGGGCGGTGTGTACAAGACCCGGGAACAGATTCACCGTAGCGTGCTGATCTACGATTACTAGCGATTCCACCTTCATGTAGACGAGTTACAGTCTACAATCCGTACTGAGATATTAGTTAAAGTTTTGCTCCAATTCACATTTTAGCATCTCTTTGTTAATACCATTGTAGCACATGAGTAGCCCAGTTTACGAGGGTCATGAGGACTTGACTCTCATCCTCTCTTTCATCCCAGAAATTCATTTCCAATTTCTGAGCAATATTTTAAAGTGCATTTAATAAAAATAAAAATTTTTATTTCAACTAGCAATTAAAATAAAGGGTTCTGCCCGTTATACGTTTTCACGATACATTTCACAACACGGGCTGACGACAGCCATGCAACACCTTTTTCAAACTGGTAAAATTTTGCGCGGATCATCGAATTAAACCACATGCTCCACCGCTTGTAACGGGCCCCCGTCAATTCCTTTGAGTTTTAACCTTGCGGCCGTACTCCTCAGGCGGAATGTTCAACGCGTTAGCTTTAATGCCAAAATTTCTTCCAACATTTCACATTCATCAGTCAAGGCGTGGACTACCAGGGTATCTAATCCTGTTCGCTCCCCACGCTTTAGTTCTTCAGTGTCAGTAAAAACTAGTTAGTTGCCTTCACCCTTGATACTCTTTTTTCTATAAAAAAATTTTATCTTTTCTGAAAAAATACTACTAACCCGTATATTACTCTAGAAAAATAGTTTTAAAAGTCTCTCCAAAATTTTTTTCTGACATTTTACTTTTAACTTTCAAAAAACAACCTAAGAACTCTTTACGCCCAGTTATGTCGAATAACACTTGCCCCCCCCGTATTACCGCGGCTGCTGGCACGAGGTTTAGCCAGGGCTTCTTTATTAATTAATGTCATTATCTTAGTCAATAAACGAGTTTTACAACCCCGGTTTACAGTCTTCTTCACCCGTATAGTATTGCTGGATCAAGGTTTCCCTCATTGTCCAATATTCCTCACTGCAGCCTTATATTAAGTTTGGGCCTTGTCTCAGTCCCAATGTGGTTGATCATCCGCTAAGACCAACTAAGCATCTTTGGCTTGGTAAGCTGTTACCTTACCAACCACCATAATACTGCACAACAACACCTTTAAGCGAACAAATAATTGTTCTTTAAACTATTCGGAATTTTAAAATAAGTGTATAAACTTATCTTGTATAATGTTCCGAACTTAAAGACAGTTTTATTGTGTACTACTCACCCGTTCGCTACTTAAAAAAGTTTTAATTTCTTTTTTACGTACAACTTGCATGTGTAAAGCATACTATAAGCATTCATTCTGAGCCAGGATCAAACTCATGTCCTAATTTAAGTCTATACGACTTTATCAAAAATCTTATTTTATAAATAAATAATTTGAACTTACTTTATCCATAGACCCGTTTTATTAGATCTATAAATAAAATTAATTATAATAACTTTCAAAAATATTTTTAACTACTTTTGACTGTTCTTTTAAATTTATTGTACCTTTGGCAAAAAAGCTATTACTTAAAAAAAAACGAATTTCATCTGCGGAAAAAGGTTCTTGGATATTAGCTATAAAAAAAAATAAGATCATAATTCAAAAAATATCTTCTAAATACATTTCTTTATCCATCTGAGGCATTTTATTAGCTTTTCTCTTATAGTAAAATAAGTTTAATTTTTAAAAATTTTTATGGGTAGTAACAGATTCGAACTGCTGACCCTCTAGGTGTAAACTAGACGCTCTACCCCTAAGCTAACTACCCCTTTTTTCTTACCAAAACATTCTTATACAGAATGTTTTGGGCTAAGTTTTGTTGAAAAAATTGAAAAATATACTACTACAAAAAAATATAACAGACCAAAACTAGTTAAGTATGATCCAATTGATGCTATTTGATTTCATCCAGCATAACTATCAGGGTAATCTGGAATTCTTCTAGGCATTCCAGCTAATCCTAAAAAATGCATAGGAAAGAAAGTTAAATTAACTCCAATAAAAGTAATTCAAAAATGAATTTTACCAAATAATTCTGGAAAAGCTACTCCGGTCATTTTTTCAAATCAGTAATAAAAACCTGCAAAAATACCAAAAACTGCTCCCATCGATAATACATAATGGAAATGAGCAACTACATAATAAGTATCGTGTAAAGCGATATCTAATCCTCCATTTGCTAAAACGATTCCAGTTAAACCTCCCACAGTGAATAAAAATAAAAACCCTACTGCAAATAACATTGAAGTATTGTGTAAATTAATACTTCCGCCTCACATAGTAGCAATTCAACTAAAAATTTTGATTCCAGTTGGTACTGCAATAATCATTGTAGCTGCTGTAAAATAAGCACGAGTATCAACATCTAAACCAACAGTATACATATGGTGTGCTCAAACGATGAATCCTAAAATACCTATAGAAATCATAGCATATACCATACCTAAATAACCAAATACGGGTTTTTTACAATGGTGTGAAATTACGTGACTAACTATACCAAAAGCAGGTAAAATTAAAATATAAACTTCAGGATGTCCAAAAAATCAAAATAAATGTTGATATAAAATAGGATCTCCTCCACCCGCAGGATCAAAAAAACTTGTATTAAAATTACGATCAGTTAATAACATAGTAATACCTCCTGCTAAAACTGGTAATGAAATTAATAATAAAAATACAGTTACTAAAACTGCTCATACAAATAATGGTAATTTATGCATAAACATTCCTGGACATCTCATGTTAAAAATAGTCACAATGAAATTTATTGAACCTAATATAGATGAAGCTCCTGATAAATGTAAACTAAAAATAGCTAAATCAACAGATGGACCTGAATGAGCTTTAATTCCACTTAAAGGAGGATAAACAGTTCAACCAGTACCTACTCCACTTTCAACTAAAGCTGAAGATAATAATAAAATTAATGAAGGTGGTAATAATCAAAAACTAATATTATTTAATCTTGGAAAAGCCATATCTGGAGCACCAATTAAAATAGGTACGAATCAATTACCAAAACCTCCAATTAAAATAGGCATCACCATAAAAAAAATCATTAAAAAAGCGTGAGCAGTAATAATAACATTATAAAATTGATGGTTTCCTTGTAAAAACTGATTCCCTGGCGCTGCTAATTCTAAACGAATAACGATAGACATCACAGTACCTAAAACTCCAGAAAAAGCTCCAAAAATAATATATAAAGTTCCTATATCTTTATGGTTTGTAGATAAAAATCAACGATAAATTCATGAACGCATTAGGTTTAAAGTCATAAAGAAACTTTTTCTAAATGCGGGTAATGGGACTCGAACCCATAGTTTTTGCTTGGAAGGCAAACCGTTTACCAATTAACGGACACCCGCGTTTATTTATAAAAAATTTGGTAAGCCAATAAATCTTTTTGGCTTACCAAAGGAGGGACTCGAACCCTCAAGAAAATTGATTCTAAATCAACCGTGTTTACCAATTTCACCACTTTGGTTTTAATCATTGGTGATTTCCATTAATACCATATAATTATCTATATATTGAATATAAAAAATATAAAAAGTTAAAAATAAAAATAGATATGTTAATATAAACATTTTCTTAGAATTAAAATTATAAATTTTCAAGAAAGTATCTTTACTTTCAAAATAAACGATTTTTACTAAACGTAAATAATAAAAAAAAGTTAATACCGAAAATAATAATACAAGAAAAGCTATATAATAAAATGATGAAAATAATAAAGATTGCAAAATATCAAATTTCACAAAAAAACCACTTAAAGGTGGAATTCCTGCAGTTGAAAACATTATGATAGAAAACATAAACCCTAATATCGGTGAGTGGTTTGCAATTAGCTTTAGATTTGTAATGTGAGTTAAATTTTTAGATAAGAAAAATAAAAAAATTCACATAAATAAAGAACTTAGAACGTAAACCATTAAATAATTTAAAGTACCCACAAGACCGCTAGTGGTCCCGGATAATATACCTAAAAACATAAAACCAATATGAGTCATAGAACTATAAACGTAAAAACGCTTTAATACACGTTCGCTAATAGCTCCTACAATTGAAACTAATATTGTACTCAAACTCGAAAATAAAAGGATCCATTGTCAAACATCTACCATTAAAGAAAAAGTGTTTAATAATGTTGTAATTAAAAAAGATAATATAATCATCTTAGAAAAAATAGATAAAAAAGTTGAAGATAATAAAGGCGCATTATCATAAACACTAGGTGCTCAGATATGAAATGGGCTACCTGTTAATTTAAAAATAAAGTTAACTAACAAAAATAAAATAGCTAAACTTACGCTAAAGGTAAGTACGTCATAAAAATGCGTAGTGTTATTATTTGCTAATGTCTTCATTGTAAGTTCATAAAAAGCAGGATATTTTTGTAAATCATGATCTAATCTACTATAACCTATATCTTTTAATACTCTTATGAAATTCGAGTGACTTTCTTTAAAATCTGAAAATGATTTGCTTACTAAATCTAACTCCAGTTGAGCTTTTTGTTCTTTTCAATCTAAATGAATAATCTCCTCCATACTTTTTTTTAGACTATTTACTTGTTCTTTATCTATAGAATTTTGTAAATAGTCATAATAAGCTTTAGTATTTAATTCAACCATTTCGGCATATTCTGCACGATCTAAATGAAACGAGACTAAATATCCATAGTAATCAAAATTAACAAAATTTTCTTTATCATATATTGTTGACTGTACGCTATCATTTCAACACGGACTTCAAACAGTAATTCCTTGTTTATCTATATGCTTTACAAAACTTTCAATTGTAAGTTTTTCTAAGTCAGTTAACCTAATATTTTTCATTTCTTTTGAAAATTGAGTCATGTTATGAATATAAAACTGTTACTACAAATAAATTATAACTAAAATTAAGCTGCGCGTGAACTTCATCAGTATACAAAAAAGTATACGAATATTCATACAATATCAACAAAATGTCAATATCAAGCTGCACATTCAAACCCAACATGGTGAGTTTTTGTGAAATGATGTTGAACTAATCTATATAAACATACAATTAAAAATAAAGTTCCGATAATAACATGGAAACCATGTAAACCTGTGGTCATATAAAAAACAGATCCGTAAATACCATCTGAAATATTAAAAGGTGCTGTTACATACTCAAAACCTTGTAAAAAAGTAAATCAAATAGCTAATATAATAGTTAAAGCTAAACCATTAATTGCTTGTCTTCTATAACCAGCTAAAATACTATACTGAGCTCAATTTACATAAGCTCCAGAAGTTACTAATACGAAAGTATTTAATAAAGGAATTCCTCAAGGATCCGGAACTTGAATACCTTTTGGTGGTCAAACACAACCAATTTGGTAAACTGGGTTTAAACTAGAGTGAAAAAATGCTCAAAAAAAAGCGAAGAATAACATTATTTCAGATAAAATAAATAAAACCATACCCATTTTTAAACCTTTTCTTACATAACTAGTATGATGACCTTCAAAAGTAGCTTCGCGAACTACATCACGTCATCAAAAAGATGCTGATAAAACTATAGTTAATAATCCTAAGCATAATAACCTAAACCCTTCAGTATAACAATGCATATACCCTACTAAACCTAAAGTAGTAAATAATGCTCCCATAGAAGTTACAAATGGCCATGGACTAGGATCTACTATATGAAATGGATGTTTTGAAGTACGTCTTACTAAAATTGTATTTTTATCATTTTGAATTTTCATAAAAATTAATTAATGTCCATGAAATATATCTTTCATGTAAATGCAGGTTAAAACAGTATAAATATAAGTTTGAATAAAAGCAACAGCAAACTCTAAAACTACTAAAGCAAATAAAGCTAAAGTTGTCACTAGATTGGCAAATAATATGATTAAAGTACCTGATTGTATCATTGCTCAACTAAACCCTACAATAACTTTTAATAAAGTATGTCCCGCCATCATATTAGCAAAAAGACGAACCGATAAACTTACTACTCTAAAAGTATATGAAATGATCTCAATTGGTATTAATAAAAAAATTAACGCTATTGGACAACCATTAGGCATAAATAAATTTAAAAAGTGAGCCCATCCTTTTTGGTGAATCATATTTACTAAAATAAAAATAAAAATAGCTAAACTTATAAATAAAGTATTAGTTAAACTACTAGTAATTGTATGTGTATAAGGAATCATACCTTGTACGTTAAATACTAAAATTCCTCCTAAGACACCACCTAATAAAACAATTAAATCATCTTCATCTTTTAAATCTTTGCCAATACTTGAGATTAATAAAGTTTGAATAATTTTACTAATTGGAACATAAATCATTTCTGAAGCACGCGGAATTAAAGTTTCATTTTCTTCATCACCTTCTATCAAGAAAACAAAAGTTAAAAAAGATAATAGAGTTCCATGAATAAATATATTTAAATAAATGGTACTGTTTAAGACTAATTCTGAAACATTATTACTTAAATTTGTATTTATAGTATCAAGGAAATAAAATGGTAAAAAATCTACGAAGCAAAAAAAGATTAAAATAGCAAGAACTAGAAAACTTTTATCTTTAATTAAAGATTGAATACCTAATAAAAAAAACCCAATTAAAAAAAGGTTGACTCAGCTAAACAAATCTACCGTAGAATGAGTAAAAATGTTTGAAAAAACTGATAAATATTCATAATATCCGAAGAAATTTTCGTAAGAACTCGTTCATACTTTTAAAACAATGTTTTGACTAGTTGTTTCAAACTGATCTAAAGGACTATTTAAAAAATGGTTAACTATCGAGATTGAATCGCTTTTATACACATATTTACTTTGATTCAAACCAAATTGTAAGTTGTTCATTTTTGGGTCTAAGTAGATTCGAACTACTGACTTTACGCTTATCAAACGTACACTCTAGCCACCTGAGTTATAGACCCTATTTTTTGAGGAAGAAAAGTAAAAATTTTTCTTCCTCAAAATAATATAAAACTATATTAAAATCCGTATAAGATTAAAAAAGTTACCATTAAAGCAAATAAAGCAATTGCTTCAGTTAACGCAAATCCTAAAATAGCGTATTGAAATAATTGATCTTGCTCTTCAGGGTTTCTAGAATAAGCATTTAATAAACCACCAAAAATGGTTCCAATACCTACCCCAGCTCCTGCTAATCCAATGGCAGCTAATCCTCCTCCGATTAATTTTGCAGCTTGTACTAAAATCATAAGAATTAAATTGGGTTCGTTAAGGTTCCTCGAATTACTATAAAATTAAAGATTACTCTAATAGTCAAAAAAGAATATTTATAGATTTTTATTTTTATAAAAATTTATTATATCGTTTATGTTACTTAAAAATGGATGAACAATCTCTTTTTGAGTTGGATAATAAACTAAAGCTCCACGTAAAGTTCTAAAGTCAAACTCTATATAATTTGGTATATATCAATGTGGGCGGTGTATTTTTTTTAACCTACTACGTTGTTTCTTAACCCTTTGCATTTTAATTAAATGTTTTATACGTTTTAATTCTTTAGAATTTGAAAAAATACGCAGTTTAGTCGATTTTTCTAAATTATTTATTGAAGATAAACGACGTTTTTTAATTAAAAAAGATTTTGATTTTATTTTTGGACCGTTTTTAATAAAATTTTCTTTTTTAGAAAATGATTTTACTAAGTTTTCGAAAAAAGTCTCATTGTGAATTAAGGTTAAATAATAATTAAGTACGTTAATTTTATCTTTAATAAATTTGATAATTAAAGCATTAGACTTATTTAATTTTCGTTTACTTAACATAAATTTTTTTAGAAGTAACTTTTTTTTTTCTTCGGTCAAAAAATTTTTAACATAATTTTTAAAATTTTTATTTTGTAATAATTTTTCTTGATTATTCAAAGATAAGTTCTTATCATTTTTAAATAATAATAAAACAGATTTAAACAACGACCTAGAAATTTTATTAGCAATTAAACTATTTTTATCTACCGAACGTTTTGAAAACTTATCTTTTAATAAATAACTTTTTACTGTAGAAATTTCTTCGCTTTTATGAAGTTTACTATAAGAATCAGTTAATCATAAGTTACGTTTTTGAATAATTTGCTTTCAAAAACCTTTTTTTTTTAACTTTTTAAAATAAAAACTACGGTTTTGACGTTTTAAATTTCTTAAACCTTGTTTTAAAGTTTTACCTTGATTAGAACTGTATAAATGCAAAATTCAGTCAAATGAAAAATTTTGAATTCTTAATACTAAATTACGTAAATCTATTAATAAAACTAATTTTTCTTTTTTATAAAGCTCTCTTAATAACTTAATTTGTAAGTCTTCTCTATTATTTAAATATTCTCCTGTTTCTTCTATTAACGTATCTAATTTCTCTTTTTTAAGATGAAAGAAATTTTGGTTATCCACTAATTTTGATGAACTAATATTAAATAATTGAAAATAGTTTTGTTTTAGTAAAATATATTTTAATTTTAAAAAAAAAAAATTAATCTTATATAATAATAAAGACATTTTAATTAAATTATAAGTATTATTTTTCATTACTTGATTTTTATCTAATTTAATTTTTCTTGAAGGTTTAGTAAAACTTTTTTTATAATTAAAATTTAATTTTTTTTTATTATTTTTTCAAAAACTACGTTTTTTATTTTTAGTAGCGAAATGTCTTTTTTGTTCACCATGAACTTCTTTCCCTACTTTTAGATTTTTTGCAGAAGATTTATTTAAATTTTTATTTAACTTACTTAATATGTGAGAAATACTTCTAGCTTTTTTTTTAGAATTCTCCGGCTCTTCAACATCATATATTTTTAAGTTATTAAATAAATTTTTATAATTTTTAGAAAAATTTAAATATTCTTTTATAAAAATTCTAAATAAAATTTTTAACTCTACGTTATCACTTTTTTTTGAATTATTTAATATTTTAAGAAATAATTTATATATATGAAAAAAAATTAATCTATTTTTTTTATATTCTTGCAAAATAATAGATTTAAAATAAAAAATTCTTGACTTATATAATTTTTTAATGAACTCTATACTTTTTTTTAAAGTAAAATTACGTCGATTCTTTAATGCTTTTAATCCATAAGAACGTATTAATAGCTTGTGTTTTAAACGATCATTAAATAAACCTCAATGCCTATTATTTAAACTTACAATGTCTCCAACTTTTAATATGAAATTTGTATTTCGAATTAATTTATTATTTACATAAACTCCAAAATGATTAATGTATTGATGTGTAGAGTATAAAGTTGGTAATAATCGTAATCTATAAACAAACATATCTAGTCTACCTTCTAAGTGTCTAAAAAAAGCTTCTTCTTTAAAATCGCGTTTTTTTAATCATTGTTTTTTATAAATATCTATTAAAGATTTTTCGCGTTTAAAATTATAAAATAACTTAAAGTATTTTTTTTTTTGTAATGATAACGCATGTTGTCTGTTAGCACGTTTTTTCACATTTAAAGGTAAGTAAGGCAGAAAACGTCGTCTTCCCATAATTCATTTCATACTTTTATTTGCAAGTATAAATTTACGAGTGACATTTAATCTACCTAAAAACTTACGTTTTTTCATAACGCCATATTTTTTTTTTATATAAAAATTTTTAAAAACGTTAACAAATTTACGTCGTAATAAAAATTTTGCGCGCATAGAATAAAAATGTCTTAAACGTGAATTTTTGTATGGCCAAATTTTATTTCTTAATATATAACATACCTGATATTTTAATTTTTTCATTTTTTAGTTTTTTTATACTCTGAAAGTAATTTTTTGTTATTTTTAAGTTTTTTTAAAAAGTAATAATAAAATGTTTTTTTTTCTTTAACTTGCCCTTCTTTAAACCCTAATTCTAAGGTTTTTAGAAAAAAATCTAAGCTTTCTAAAGAATCATCGTTACCAAAAAGACTATATATATGATTACTATTATCAATATTAGAATCAATCATACTTACTATCGGTATATTCATTAATTTACTTTCATTTTCTAACTTTTCGTTAGTACGAAAAGCTATAATAAAATCAGGGTTTACGATATCAAAAAAATTTAGATCAGTATTTAATCATAAAGATTCTAAATTTTTTTTAATACGTAAATGTTTTAATTTTAACGACGATTTTGAATAATTAATCTTTTTTAACAAATCATAAACATTTTTTTTATTCGTTAATAAACCATTATTTCAACGTCCATTCAATTTATTTAAGAAGTAAATATTTTCATTTAGGTGATTGTATGTCTTTAAACTTATATTTAATTTTTCTTCATACTCAAACCTTGGATTATCGTTAAAAATAAAACAAAAATTTCTTTGAAAGCTTAATTCTTTTAGTGCGTAAAAAAAATATCTAAATGACTTTCAAATAGAAAATAAATTAAAAATACTAACAGAATGTCTTAACCCTAAAATTTGAGATCTATTATTTCTTTGAAGTATTTTTGAATTATGCCCTAAATGTAACCTAGCTTTAATTAAAAATTTTAGTTTTAAAAATTTTAGTGTGTTATACATTGTTTCGTTTTCCTTCTTTCAAATGAATTACTTCATTTAAATAAGATAAACCTTTACCCTTGTACGGTTCTGGTTTTTTAAAAGCGCGTATTTGTGAAGTAATTTGACCTACAATTTGTTTATTGTTACCAAAAACATATAATAAATTTGTTTTTTGATTAATTTTTATTTTAATGTTTTTTGGTAATGAATATTTGTGTCAATTACTTCATCCTAATTTTAATAATAATTTATTATTCTCTAAATCTTGTTCTAATTTATAGCCAATTCCGTTAATTTTCAAAATTTTAATGTATCCTGTAGATAAACCATTATTCAAATTTAAAAAATTATTTACTCACGCATTAATTAATACATCATATTTAGAACTTTCATATCCTTTTTTAGCTTTTAAACTAAAAATGGATTTATCCATTAACTGAAACTCTAGAAAATTAGGTTTTTTGACAATAAATTGATCATTAACACTTTTTAATTGAATAAACTGTTGACCTATCTTTAAAGAAATATTTTTCGGTATTTTAATAAATTTCATTTTCTAAAAACTTTAACTTTAATTTAAAGTACAGAGAATTTCTCCTCCTACATTTAAAAAACGTGCGTCTTTGTCTGTTAAATATCCTTTTGGTGTAGCTAAAATAAATACCCCAGCACCACTATCTAATTTTCATAAGTTTTTTACAGAACTATATACGCGTTTGTTAGAATGAGAAACTAACTGTATTTTTTTTATTACCGCACTTCCTATTAAATCGTATTTTAGTAATACCACTATAACTGAATTTTGGGATTTTGTTATAAATTTGTATTTATAACCGCGGATATACCCTTCTTTATATAATAAATCTAAAACTTTTACTGTTCCTTTTGAAGTAAAAGGATGTAACTCTATTTCCGAACGTTTTGACCGTTGCCCATTTTTTATTCTAGTAAACATATCACTTAAGGTAACTATCATAATTATTTAGATTTTTTATCAACTAGCTTTTTTGACACCACTTAATTTACCAGAAACAGCTAATCTTCTAAAGACTAACCTTGAAATTTTAAATTTTCTGTAAACCGCACGAGAACGATTAGTCAACACGCAACGATTTTTTAATCGACTGATAGAAGAATTAAAGTCTAACTTTTGTAATTTTAAATAAGCGTTTATTCTTACTTTTTCATCTATATTTTCATTATGTATTACAGATTTTAAAACTAGCTTTTGTTTTTCTAATATTTTATACCTAAAACGATTATTTTGATCTTTAATTTTTAATGTTATCATAAAGAAATTGTTGTGGAAATGACCGGACTTGAACCGGTGACTAAATGTATGCAAAACATTCGTTCTACCATCTGAACTACATCCCCAAAAAAAAAGCTAGAAGCGGAATCGAACCGCTATAAAAGGATTTGCAATCCTTTACATTACCGTTATGTTATCCAGCCGAACTTAAAGTTTTAAATTTTATGAAAAAACACCCTAAACATTATAATATTTTAATATGATTAAAAAATGGAGCTTCGTACAATAAAAAATCTTGTATTAAAAAAAAAAGAATAATCATAAACTATTCTCTAGAAAAAAATAATTAATCATTGTTTAACTTTGATAAAAAGAGAACAGTTATGAAAAAAAATTCTAACATTAAAAATATACAGATATAGCAAATAACTTGCAATATAAAATCACCATTAAAAATAATGCTAAATAAAAAAAGAAACATAATATAATAAGTTTTTCTTTTACCAACAAAAGGTAAAATCTTTTTTCAATTCAAGAAACATAAAAAGGATACCGGTATTTGAAAACACATAAACATTAGTATGAACCAATATACTAAATTATAAATGAAAGTATTTATCTTTAGTTCATAGTTTAAATTAAAGTAATTATTTTGTTCAGTTAAATTAAAAAAAAAATTTAAACTCGCGGGTAAAATAAAATTAGTTAATAAAAAAAAGGTTATAAAAATATTTATAACTATAAACGTGTTAAATATAATAAATAATTTAAATTGGTTTTTAGTAAAAAAAGTATGAAAAGTAAATAAATTAACAAATGTATAAAAAATTATATTTATAAAAAAACTAATTAAAATTACTATAAAGACTATCAAAAGAAAAAATTCGTAAACATCAGTTAAAATAAAATGTTGAACTTGTATATGTTGAATACCTATTATCTTATAAAATAATTCTAACCTAGTTAAATACAAACTTATGACTGTCAAAAAAAGACTTAAGACAAAATATATAAAAACTATTCTACCTTTTTTTATATAATAATATCAATTCCGATATATAAAATCCACTATACTGAAATATTACCTCTTACGGGGTTTGAACCCGTGTCTTCACCGTGAAAAGGTGATGTCCTTACCACTAGACGAAAGAAGCCTAAATAATTCGAGAAAGACGGGACTCGAACCCGCGACGTTTAGCTTGACAAACTAACACTCTAACCGACTGAGTTACTTCCTCATAATAATCTAAATAAGTAATAATAATGATATAAAATAGATCCTGATATAATAGCTAAAAAAATTACTAAATTTTGAAAAAAATCACTCAAATTGTAATTAAAATAAAAAAATATAGTATAGAGGTTCATAAATAAAAAAAAAATTTTCGAGCGTTTGCCTTTTACTAAAATAAGTAAAGTTGTTCAAATCGTAAAAGATAAACAAACTGAGCCATATGTGACTATCTTATTTCTATAAAAACTTTTTGTGTTATATTTATAAACTTTTATAAAATCTCTAATTGACGTAGAAAAAATAGGTTCTGTCTCGTAAATATATGCGTATATAACTAATTTTTTATGAAGGCGCCAATACTGTAAAATCATTTCATAAACATTATTATATGCCTCATAATTATATCACGAATAATACATATTATCTTCATGTAAGTTTAATTCTAATAAATAACTTTGAATTATTTCTTCTTCTATAAAATCATTTAAAAAAAGAATTTCATTATAGAGCAAATGGTTATAAACTCAATAAGATCTATAAAAAAACCAGTCATAATGTAAAAAGCATAAAATGCTAAAAGAAACGAAAAAAGTGAATTCATTAATTTTTCGAAGTGACTTCGAATTTATTTTGAACATTAACATATTTTTTTCTTAATTTTGTTAACATTTGACGTATTTTAAAAAAATCTGAGTATTCTTTTACTTCAATATTTAATATAATCAATCGTTTGTATGTAATCATTTCAAACTGATCTCTTGCTGTTTTATTTACATGAGGCGATTTTAAAACAGTAAAACGGGTAATTTTTTTTGGTAGGCAAACTACCGAATAAGTCAACTTTATCTTATCTTTTCAAAAGTTTAAAACTGGACGTATTTGGCTAAAATATTTTGAATTAAAAGTTTTTAATTTTCATTTAATAATTAAATTCATTTAAAATAATGTCTAGAAGTGGATTTGAACCACTGACCCAAAGATTTTCAGTCTTTTGCTCTGCCACCTGAGCTACCTAGACGTACTCACTATCGGACTCGAACCGATAAATAATAGATTTTAAGTCTACCGTGTCTACCACTTCCACCAAGTGAGCTTTTATAATGAAGAGAGTTGGATTCGAACCAACGATGAAATAAATTCAATAGATTTACAGTCTATCGCCATAACCGCTCGGCCATCTCTTCGAGAACGTTTACGTTCTATAGGACTCGAACCTATAACCGTCAGCTTAGAAGGCTGTTGCTCTATCCAATTGAGCTAAGAACGCTCGTTTTATCTCCCTAGGTTGGATTTGAACCAACGACTTAATGGTTAACAGCCATCCGCTCTACCGCTGAGCTACTAGAGATACTTTACAACTAATTTCTATTTCCGGCGCATTCATATATTTTCAAACGCCATTTTATGCATTTCTTTTTGTTTTTCAATAGCTCAACCTTTTTTCTCACTATTTAATTTTATTGCATTTACAAAACGTTTTGGAAAAATAGACTCAGATTGTTTCTTTATTCCTTTAGCAAGTCATGAATATTTTAAAAAATTACTATGATTTTTAGTTATAATAGTTGGAACTAATGAGTTTTTTCCTCTAATTCGTTTTGTTTTTAACATAATAAAAGGTTGGACATTTATCACCGCTTGGTTAAAAGAAGATCTAAAACTTTTCTCTTTTGAATTACTATGAAAAGTTAATCCTTTTCGTATTAACTTTTCAGCAGTGCTTTTTTTACCTTTTTTTATTAGAAATGGTATTAAGTTATTAATTGAATTTTTTTCCATTAAAATAATTTAATTGTGTAATAAAATCTCCAGATTTTATTCTGGCACTCTTATACTTTTTATATTTTGAATTTAGTAATTTTTTTTTTTCTACTTTATGAATTTGGCCTAAATTAAAAAAATATAAATGTTTTTTGTCATACCCTAAAGATAAGCTATAAGGGACTTTAGTTTTTAAATTTAATTTATTTTGCGATTTAACTTTTAACTGTGCTAAATTATATTGAAAAGAATTTAATTGAATAAAATCATTTTTTGAATTATCTTTTAAAAATTGTCAATTTTGTAAAAGTTCTTCGTCAAAGATACTTAATTTTTTATTAAATTTTTCTAAGATACCTTTTTTATCGGATAATTTTCAAAATAGTAATAATTTATTTTTGCGTCCAATTAAAAATTTTTTATTTAAAATTTTTTTATACGACTCTTTACGTTTTTCAAAACGATTGTCTTTTATAAAACTATTTACTATTTGAAATGGTTTTAATTTTTTTAAGCCAATAGTTTTTTCTTTAAAAGAGAAACGTAAATCTTGTGGTGCAAAAAAACTTTTATTTTTACCTTGAGCGAATTCAACTACGATTTCTTTATGATATAATTTGTCAATTTTTCTTACAATACCTTCAATTTTTAAATTATTCAAGTTATCATACTGAGAACATAATTTATATAAATGTTGATTATTTATCATTAGGCCCAGCAGGATTCGAACCTGCAACCTTACTATTATGAGTAGTGCGCTCTAACCATTAAACTATGGGCCTTTTTATAATTTTTATTTTAATTGGTAATTTCGTTGATGCATTTGACAATGCGTCTATAATTAATTGTTCATTTCCTCCAGCGACTTCAAATAAAATTTGACCTGGATATACAAAAGAAACTCAATGACTTACGTTACCTTTACCTTTACCCATTCGAGATTCTAAAGCTTTAGTTGTAATAGGTACTGATGGAAATATTTTAATCCAAATTTTACCACGTCTTTTCATAGAACCTGTAATAGCACGTCTAGTTGCTTCAATTTGACGCGCACTTATTTTACCTTTTTGTAATGCTTGAATACCTAAAATACCATATTCAAGCTTACAACGTTTTGTTTCAATCCTTTTTTTATCTAGTTTCTTAAAAGTTTTATTAAATTTTAATCTATTTGGTCTTAATAACATTTTGTTTATTTTTAGAATATAGTAAGTAGTTTTTTAAGTCAAATTCTAATTTGTTAGAAAAATCTTTATCGTAACAAATTCAAATTTTTACTCCAAATAACCCTCGTCTTATACAACCATATGAAGAACTGTAGCTAATTTTTGAGTCGTGAATTCGTAAAGGTAAACGTCCACGATTAATATAAACAGATTTCGTTCTACGTCATTTATTAAAACGTCCTTTTAACTTAATTCTAAAACCAACAATTTCTTTTTGGGAATTAATTAAAGCGTTTATAATATCACTTAAAAATTTAAAATATTGCCCATGTTTCCTAAATTTAGGTAATGTTTCAAGACCTTCAACAATAATTTTACCTAATAGCTCAGGATTTTTAAAAAAAACTGATATATAACCTCCATATATAAACTGTTGTATTAAACTTAATTTAAAACGTGCTCTATAAAATCTTGTTAAACTTTTTTCTAAAGTTAATAAACGATTTACATTAGTTTTATTTAATAAAGCTTGATATTTTAAAAAACTTAAACAATTTATATATAACAATTGAATATTTGAATTTGTTAAATGTTTTAATTGAAAAGACGATTTAACAAAAAAATTATTTTTTAGTTGGAAAGAAGAAGAAACTAGTTCATTTAATAATAAATTTATTATATTTAAGTTATATTGATTTTTACTTGAAATTAGATTTTTTTCAAATAAGTTCTTTTGATTTAATAAAATTAATCTAAACAAAAAAGATAAAACATTTTTTTTATCCTCTAAATTTAATTTATTTAAAAAAGTATAAGCTTTCTCTTCTTTATTTAAAAAAATAAGACGACTTAATACATTTAATTCATGTGATAATTCGTCATTTATTAAATTTTTAAATAGCTCTTTTTTTGTTTTGAAATTAAAAATAAAATTAAAAGCTAGTTTTAAAAATTTTTCATTTTTAAGTAAAGTATCATATTTTAAAAGATTATTTAGATATATCACATGCTTTAATAAAGAAATATTTTTAATACAACTTTTATAATGAGTTATACTTAATAAATCATTATTTTTTAAAGCTAAAATTAATTTTAAATTGAAGTCTCTATTTAATTGGTCAATTTTCAAAAATAGTTTTTTATTTAAATAAGTCTTAACGAAATTTTCTTTACCTGAATTTAATTTAATCAAACATAAAAGAATATTTAAAGTTTGAGCCAAATTATATTTTAATTTATAATTACTTAATAAGTTTGATTTACATTTAATCTTTAAAAATTTATTATAATTAAAATTTAATTTAATTTTTTTATTTTGATGCTTTAATAAAAAATTATTACCAGTAAAATTTTTGTAGTTTTTTTCTTGTGAAACTAAATTTTGTTTTAACGATTTATTTAAAACTAATTTAGATCTTAATCTATAAAAAAATATAATGTAATATAGTTTATTTTCTTCAGTTTTAATTAAACTAGTTTTTACTATAATATGGTTTTTATTAAAATTATACTTAAATAAATTTTTAATGTATTCGTTGATCAAAAAATTTTTGTGTAAAAATTTTTCGTAATTTTGAAAACTATTAAATCAATTTGATACTCACTTTTTTTGTTTACCTAACCTTAACCCGATTGGATTTACTTTTTGTCCCATTTATATTACTTTTTTTTTTTAAATACTGGTTTTTTACGAGTTGGTGAAAATTCACCTAATCTTTGTCCAACCATATTTTCGGTAATTTCTAAAGGTATATACTTTAGTCCATTATAAATTTCAATGCGAACACCTACTAAATTTTCTATAATGATAAAACTACGTTCTTTTACCTTTGTTTTATGTAAACCTACTATTTCTTCAGACTTTTTTTTCTTTAAATCAAATTTATTCATTTATTTTTTTCTTTGTATGATTAAAAAATTTTTTTTCTTCTTAGAACGGGTTTTTTGGCCTTTAGTTGGTTTACCTCAAGGTGTAACTGATGGCCTACCTCCTGAAGTTTTACCTTCACCTCCACCATGAGGATGATCTACAGGATTCATAGCGACTCCACGAACAGTTGGTCTTTTGTTTAATCACCTACTTTTACCAGCTTTGCCAATTATACTATCACGATGAGTTTCATTTCCTACAAAACCTATTGTTGCTGTACAACGATCTGAAAAAAGTTTCTTTTCTCCAGAGGGTAATTTTATTAAAGAATAATTATGTTGGTTAAAAACAGTTTTTTGGACAATTTGTCCAAAAGTACCTGCAGATCTAATTAAAGAATTAATTGAATTTGGTTTCGACTGTAAATTGTGTATAAAGTCACCTACATCTAAATCTTTTAAAAAACAATGTTCTCCACTAATTTTTTGTAAAGGACGTGTTTCTCAAACTTTTAATTTTTGAAAAAACTCTATATCTCGAGGTTTTAAAATATAAAAAAAATTATTTGACTTTAAATTTCATAATTTTACTATATGAGACGAACGATTAGGATCATACTCAAAGTTTACAACAACTCCAATTTCATTTTTACGTTGAAAATCTATTTCTCTGTAGCTTTGCTTATGTCCACCTCCTTGGTGCCTCACAGTAATGACACCTCTGTGATTACGTCCACTTTCTTTTCGTTTACCTCTATTTAATTTCTTGAATCTATTGATTTTAGCTAAATTATGTGTTAAATTAGTCATAATTTATTCTTTTCTCTAATAGTTACACTTTCGAAATGTTAACAATTTTTCGTAAAAAAATTTTAAATGATAAAAAATTAGTCTACGCTCTTTGTGTTTTATATGGAATCAATAAAGTGAAAGCTACTATAATATGTAAAAACATGAGTATTAGCTTAAACGCAAAAATTGATGATTTAACAAATTCAAAATTAGTTCAATTAGTAAATTACATAAAAACTAACTGTATAATTGAAGATTTTTTATATAAAAACAAATATGATGATATTGAACGTTATAAACAAAATACAAGTGTAAAAGGTTTTAGACACCGAAATAGTCTTCCCGTGCGTGGACAACGTACACACACTAATGCTAGAACTCGAAAACGAGTTAAAATTTAAATATCAAGGATAGATGACCGAGCGGTTTAAGGTACTAGTTTTGAAAGCTGGCGTGACTTAAAAACCACCGTGGGTTCGAATCCCACTCTATCCGTTTTTCAAACAGGTTTTTACATTTCTTATAAATATACACATATGTATTTAAATATAATCTTTTTACCTTTATTTAGTTCAATAGTTGCAGGACTTTTTGGACGTTTTTTAGGTTCCAAAATCGCAGCTAATTTTACAATTAGCTGTATTATAACAACATTTTTTATTTCTTGTTTCGCTTTTTATGAAGTAAATTTACACGGTAGTCCATGCTACATTTCTTTATTTTCTTGAATAAATTCCGAATTTTTTTCTTTAAGTTGAGGGTTCATGTTTGATTCATTAACATGCGTTATGTTAATCGTAGTTACTTCAATATCCTCATTTGTACATATATATTCTACGGAATATATGAAAGCTGATCCACATTTAGCTCGTTTTATGTCTTATTTATCATTTTTTACGTTTTTTATGATAATGTTAGTTACAGCTGATAATTTTCTACAAATGTTTTTAGGATGGGAAGGAGTTGGGTTATGTTCATACCTATTAATTAATTTTTGGTATGGAAGATTACAAGCTAATAAAGCTGCATTAAAAGCTATGATTATTAATCGTATAGGGGATTTTGGTTTAGCTATGGCTATTTTTACAATGTATTTTACTTTTCAAAGTGTAGATTATAGTACCATATTTGCTTTAGTCCCGCAATACCAAAATAAAACTTTTTTATTTTTTGGTATAGAATTTAATATAATAACATTTATTTGTATTTTTTTATTTATTGGTTGTATGGGAAAATCAGCACAGATTGGTTTACATACATGACTTCCAGATGCTATGGAAGGTCCTACTCCCGTGTCGGCTTTAATTCATGCTGCTACTATGGTGACCGCTGGAGTATTTTTAATTGCGCGTTGTTCCCCAATTTTTGAATATAGCGAAACTGCTTTAACTGTAGTGACAGTCTTAGGAGCTATGACAGCGTTTTTAGCAGCTTCGACGGGTTTAATGCAAAATGATTTAAAGAGAGTTATTGCTTATTCAACTTGTAGTCAATTAGGTTATATGATTTTTGCTTGTGGTATTTCTGGTTATAACATTGGAATTTTTCATTTAGCTAATCATGCTTTTTTTAAAGCACTTTTATTTCTAAGTGCAGGTAGCGTTATTCACGCGATGTCTGATGAACAAGATATGCGTAAAATGGGAGGTTTATTAAAATTGTTACCTTATACGTATGGTATGATGTTAATAGGATCTTTAGCTTTAATGGGATTTCCATTTTTAACTGGGTTTTACTCAAAAGATGTTATTTTAGAGTTAGCCTATGGTAGCTTTACGTTAAAAGGACATTTTGCTCATTGACTAGGAACTATTTCTGCATTTTTTACAGCTTTTTACTCGATCAGATTATTAGCTTTAACTTTTTTAAGACCTACGAATGCTTTAAAAAACACTGTAGAACATATTCACGAATCCGCTTTTAGAATGGCTTTCCCATTATATGTACTAGCTTTTTGTAGTATTTTTGTTGGTTATGTTACACGTGATATGATGATAGGTCTTGGAACTGACTTTTGAGGAAATGCTATATATATAGCACCTCAAAACTTATTTATTTTAGAAGCAGAATGAATTGATAGTAGTATTAAATTAATACCTTTAATCTTTAGTTTATCAGGAATGAGTTTAGCGTTCATTTTATATAACTTTTATTATACTTTAATTGTAGATTTAAATTTAACGGATACAGGACTAAGTTTTTATAATTTCTTAAATCGAAAATGATTTTTTGATAAAGTATATAACGAGTTTATTACACAAAATGTATTAAATGTTTGTTATACACAAACGTACCAAAATATGGATCGAGGAATTGTAGAGTTAATTGGACCAAATGGTTTATCTACAATGTTAGCGTCAAAAAGTAATAGTTTAACAAACGTTAATCTTGGTTTTTTATTCTCTTATATATTTATAATTTTATTTGCTGTTGTAACGCTTTTATTTATTTTAGGATTTTGGTATATTTGTATTAGTTTTATTAATCCATTTATACTTTTATTAACTTTTTTAATAGTTTTATTTAGTTAAAATCTTTTTAGTCATTTTTATAAAAAATGACTATATGGAAAGGTGGCTGAGAGGTTTAAAGCACCGGTTTGCTAATTCGGCGTATCAAAAATATTTGGTACCGTGGGTTCGAATCCCATCCTTTCCGTATCTAAATATGAAGGAGGATAGTTCAATTGGCAGAATATTGGTCTTCAAAACCAACAGTTAAGGGTTCGAGTCCCTTTCCTCTTGTAGAACGATGTAGTTCAGTGGTCAGAACGACGGAATCATAATCCGTGTGTCGAGGGTTCGAATCCCTCCTTCGTTAAAATTTCAAAATGATTCAACCTCAAACAAATTTACAATCTATAGATAATTCAGGCGCAAATATTGCTCAATGTATTAAATTATTAAAAGGTTCTTTTCGACGATTTTCATATAGTGGAGATTATATTATAGTATCAATAAAAAAAATTCGTTTCGTAAGAAAAGTACAAAAAGGTCAAGTACATTTAGGATTAATTGCACGTACAAAAAAAGAAACTAAATTTAAAGATGGTTCTTTAAGTTACTTTGGTACGAATTCGTTAATTTTATTAAATAAAAAAAAGAGACTTATAGGTACGCGTATTTTTGGATACGTATCTAGAAATTTACGTCAAAAAAAGTTTATGCGTATATTATTAATCTGCGGTCAAAGAATCATATAAATAATGGAAAAAAAAATAACATATAAATATTTAAATAGAATTAAAGAAGACTGGAATACCAATATCCAAATATTAGAAGTAACCAAATTCAATAACATAAATATACATAATAAAGTAAAAATAGAGAAAATTGTATTAGATTTTAGTTTTAAAGAGATTAATTTCGATAAAAAAAAGATGTTTTCTTTTTTATTAATTTTAGAATTAATCACAGGGCAAAAAGCTATATTAACATGAAATAATAAAGCTTTATTAAATATTAAAAAAGGCACGATAGTAGGGTGTAAAGTAGATTTAAGAGCGAATAAAAAATTTGATTTATTAGATACTTTATACTTAACTTTACCTAAATTAGAAAGTAGCAATGATTTAAAAATGAAATTAATTAAAAACGTTTCTTCTAATAACATAAATTTTGTTTTACGAAATATATTCATTTTCCATTCTGTAGAACTAGAATTAAACAATTTCGTGAAAAATTTAAACGTTTCTATTATAACTAATTCTAAAAAAGAATTAGAAAAGAAATTTATAGCTAGCGCTTGTTTTATAAATAGGTAACTTATATTACTCAAAGTATTTCTTAACGAAATACTTTGGGTTTGAAAAAGTTACTTGATTTTTTTTGTTGTAATAAAAAAACCAATAAGTATAAGTTATATTCAAAATAATTAAAATTCAAATGTATATCACAAAAGGCTTATAATTAATTTTAAATAACCATCCATCAAAAATATTACCGCTATTTAAGAAACAATGAATATCTACCAAAAAATTTGATTTTATATTATTTTTAGAAGTATAAACGTTAGATAAATAGTAAAAGCGTTTTTCAGAGAAAAAATTTGATGTTACAAAATTATTAAAGACACTGTCTTTAATTAAAAAATTTGCGAAATTACTGTTATAATTAGAAAATATATTAAAATGTATATTTCTGAAAAGTAATTTGTAGTTTTGGATATTTATAATATCTCCGGGCTTTATAATTTTTAAGAATTCTATGTTTAAGTAGTTATTCAATAATAAAATTAAAAATAAACTAATTCAACCTAAATGTATTAATTGGAAATAAAATCTATTTCTATTAGAAAATATATTATTATAAACGGAAATAAATATCAAAAAAAGAAAAGATAATAAAACAAAAAAAGGTAATTTATATAAATCTAATAAACAATTTATTAAATATAAAAATAATAAAGTATTCGTATAAAATAAAGATTTGAAATAAGCTTTATTTAGTTGTAATAATCAGAAATAGAATATAAAACATAAAGGAGTTAATAAACTATTAAAATAAGAAGGTTTAATAATCATATTAAAAGAAAAAAACATTGGCAAGAACGTACCTAGTATAATTAAAATAAGTACTGAATAAAAAAATATATTATTTAGTCGAACGTATATATTTTTTCTAGTATATTGTTGATAATTTATTTTATAATTAATAAACATCACAAAAAAAAAGAATAAGTTTATTAATAAACTTATCAAAAAAAAAACTTTATTATCGTCGTTTACAAAAGAATGTACTGAATTTAATAATCCAGCACGTATAACAAAAGTCCCAAAAATATTTCCGAAAAAAGCTATACCAAAAATAACTTGTCTGTGCTTAATATTTTGCATATGAAAAGATAAAGTTAACCATATTCAAGGAATTAATGAAATATTTTCGACAGGATCTCAAAATCACCAACCTCCTCAACCCAATTCGTGATAAGCTCAAAAACTTCCTAAACATATACCTAATGTTAATATACTTCAAATCCAAAAAAGTATTTTATTTTTTTTTTGGAAAGATTCCTGTAAAAATAATGAATAGAATCATAATAAAGAAATACCTATATAACCTATGTATAAAATGGGAGGGTGTATCAACAATAATCAGTCTTGTAAAATAGGGTTAAGTTCAATTTGTTTAAATCTTAATTGTTCTAAAATTAAAAACGGGTTATTTACGCAAATTAAAATTATAAAAAAAAAAATTTCTAAAAAAGATAAACTGTATAAGAGTCCCACTTTCCTACTATAAGAGGCACTGAAAAAATTGGATAATTTAACTAATTGTTTAAAACTTACAATTAATACACAAATTAATAAAAAAGATCCCTCATGATTGTTTCAAAAATTGGAAAGCTTATAAAAAAAAAATTGTAGAATATTTGAGTTTCTATATATAAGGTAAGATAAAGTATTTGTTTGAAGAAAATTAATTATGAACAAAGTTATAGTTTGTAATAAAAAAGTCATTAGTATAAAATCTAAATAATTTGCTTTTTGGTAAAAATTTGATATATTATTAATGTTATTATTTTTTTGTGAAAAGTTATTATAGAATTTAAAAGTTTTAAATGATTGAATAAAATGTGCGCATTGAAAAAAAAGATAAGTAAGTAGTGAATAGTATATGAAGTCTAGCATTTGGTTTTAAAAATTAATTTGGAGTATAGCCAAGCGGAAAGGCACCGGTTTTTGATACCGGAGATCAAAGGTTCGAATCCTTTTACTCCAAGTAAATGCGTGTTTGTAGCTTAATTGGATAGAGCAATAGATTACGAATCTATAAGTTGAAAGTTCGAGTCTTTCCAAACACAACATCATTATAAATTAATGAAACTTTTTAATATTTACGAGATTATAATTTATTTTACGTAAGCTTGAAAATAAATATTTAGTAAAATTAGTTGAAATAGAAGAGTCAAGGCTTAAGAAAGTTATTAACATATTCGATCTAAAAATTTTTTTCTCAAAAATAACACCTTTTACATAAGTGTACAATTTTGATTTATCGATTAAGTTGTTTGTTTCGAAAGTTCGTTGTTTTATTTCAACGTTGTCTAACGATATTAATATCGTATTCCCAGAAAAGATGTTATATAATTCTTTATATTTCTTAACTGAATTTTTTTGTAAAGAATTTAAACTTAAAAATTTTATATTATTTTTTTTTAATAGATTTTTAAAAGTGTCGATATTATTCGAATCTATATCAAATATTATTATAAAGTCGTTATCGTTTAGATAGTTTTCAAATTTTATTATATCAAATTTTTTTTTCAAAGTTTTATAATACATTTTGTTTATAATTTTCATAAAAAGAGAGATATCTCTCTTATAGAATAACATTTCTATACCAATAATTTTTTTAAAATTAACTCATAAATGATCCATCATCGTAAAAAATGAACGCAGGATAAATATAAAGCCAGGTCACCACACATAACTTTTTGAACAACAGTAAAATTTTTAGCGAAAATCATCGGTAAAACTTATTTATATGATGAATATGAAAAAAAAGATAGTAGATTTAAATCTTTCATAAAAAAATCGCTTTATCCAAACTTATTGCAAATAGCCGAATCTTTTAGTAGAAGTACATACTATAATTCGTTAGAAACAACTGTAGAATTTTTTAAATGAAAACGCGTCTGAAATTCAGAAAACTATGACGCTATTATAAATAGAATAGACCCGAAACCTTTTTTTAGATATATAGAAGCAAATTATATGAGAGCTCTAGCTATCGCTTTTTTAATAATGATCTGTCTTTATTATGCAGTGAGTTATTTATTTAGATACCCTTATAATCCGATAGGTATACATTTCTTTTTTGGGCTAAATCTTAGTCTATTTATATATTTTATGGTACAAGTTTGGGCACAGGATTGAACTGTGTTTACAGAACATTTACTTATGCAAAAAAGACACCACGGATGAACAAATGATGAATATCAAGCTCGACGACATGCGATAGCTTGAAAACGAATTTGAGGAACTATAAACCATAAAGCAGTACTTTTATTTTTACTAGGGTCTTGCTTAGTTTTTTTTATTGAATCTAAAAGCCCCGGTAATTTGGCAGATTTTGGTTTAGTTTTTCATTTATATATATTAGGATATGTACATTTTTATATTTTAGCTATATTAGTTTCATCAGCAGCTATAATAATTGATAACCATGAAAATGATACGATTTCTTTTAGAATCTTATGATTTTTCATTTTATTTTTAATAGGGTGTTTTATCAATTTATTTTGTTGAGGTTTATTTGTTTTAGCTATAAATACTCAATGGGGTCTCTTTTTGATATGATACTTCCAAATAATATACACTGTAGGTTTTATTACTTTGTATATACCAATACTGTATAAAAATTTTTAAGCTTTGATTGTTAGTTTTTTATAACTAACAATCTTATACTATGTTTTATAATAAGAAATTATATAATAACCCTATGGTTGCTACATTAAGTAATCATTTGGAAAATTATCCAACGCCTATTAACCTAACTTATTTATGAGGTTTTGGGTCTTTAGCAGGGATTGTTTTAGCTAGTCAAATTGTGACAGGAGTTTGTTTAGCTATGCATTATTGTGCTGAAGTGACCTTAGCTTTTGTAAGTATTGAGCATATAATTCGCGATGTATTTGGAGGAAATATTTTAAAATTTGCACACGCAAATGGAGCAAGTTTTTTTTTTATAGCTATTTATATTCATATGTTTAGAGGTTTATATTATGGATCATATTTTCAACCCCGAGCTAATCTATGATGATCTGGAGTAACTATTTTTTTATTATGTATGGGTACTGCTTTTATGGGTTACGTTTTACCATGAGGTCAAATGTCATTTTGAGGAGCCACAGTAATTACTAATTTAGCTTCTGCTGTACCGTTTGTGGGCGAATCTGTTGTTTATTGATTATGAGGGGGTTATTCTATAGATAATCCAACTTTAAATCGTTTTTTTAGTATACATTTTTTACTACCTTTTATTATAACTGGTTTAGTTATGCTACATTTATTATTATTACATGAACATGGTTCTAACAATCCATTAGGTATTCATGCTAAATTAGATAAAGTTTCATTTTATCCTTATTTTTATGTAAAAGATTTATTTGGATTAATTGTATTTGCTATTTTTTTTTCATATTTCGTTTTATTTGCCCCTGATGCTTTAGGTCATCCGGATAATTATATTGAGGCTGATCCTTTAGTCACTCCAGCTCATATCGTACCAGAGTGATATTTTTTACCTTTTTATTGTATTTTAAGAGCGATCCCAGATAAATTAGGAGGAGTTATAGCAATGGTTTCAGCTATAGTAATTTTATATTTTTTACCTATTTTAGATTCTTCTAGAATCAGATCAAATTTATTCAAACCGTTTCATTTAATAGGATTCTGAATTTTTTTCGGTATAACCTTAATTTTAGGTTGATTAGGCCAACAAGAAGTAGATTACCCTTTTACAGAAATTGGAGCATTAAATTCTTTATTATATTTTCTATATTTTATTTTTTGAATTCCGTTCTTTTCACGTTTAGAGAAATCTTTAATTTCAGATATATTAGAAGATAAATATAAAAAATAATTTTTAGCCATAATTTTTAATTATGGCTTTAAAAAGAGGGTGTATAGCTCAGTTGGTAGAGCATTGGACTTTTAATCCAATAGTCTTGGGTTCGAACCCCAATGCACCCATAAACGTATATAACGGATTATAGCGCAAAGGTAGCGCATCTGTTTTGGGAACAGAAGGTTGCAGGTTCAAATCCTGCTAATCTGAATTCAAATTAATATTTAAAATGACTGATTATATCATATATTTATTATCAAGTGTAATGTTAGGAAGTACTATTTTAGTAATTGGAGTCCATAATCCAATTCATTCAATATTATTATTAATTTTAGTGTTCGTGTTAGGAAGTTTAATATTATTTTTTATCCAAATGGAAGTTTTTGGTTTAATCTTTTTAATAGTTTATGTAGGTGCTATTGTGATTTTATTTTTGTTTATTATTATGATGTTAGATATAAAAGTTTTAAATACTTCTCAAAAAATACGAGAATTTTTTTCGTATAGAAATTTATTGATCGGTATTGTACTTTTAGAAATTTTAATTTATATAAATCAAGACTTTTTTTTTTTACTTAAAAACGATTATTTAACAGAATATTCAAACCAAGAATTTGCATTTTCTCATCCTTACGTAAACTTTAGTGCTTATATTAAACCTCTATCTCATTTAGGTTCAATAGGTGAAGCATTATTCACGGAAGCTCATAATATTGAAGCGTTTATTTTAACTGGTATTTTATTATTTGTCGCAATGGTAGGTGCTATTATTGTTACAATCGATGAAGGTAATAAAAAAACAGTTAAACAACAAAATATTGGAATGCAGGTTATTAAAAATGTCGATAACACTGTATATAATTTAAAAACTTTAAAATAATTTTATTTATACAATGGTTGAAGTAAATATTAATAATAAAAAATTTTTTTTTGAAGAAGGACTTACAGTTTTACAAGCATGTGAAAAAGCAAATATACATATACCAAAATTTTGTTTTCATGAAAAATTATCAATAGCAGGAAATTGCAGAATGTGTTTAGTTGAGATTGAAAAATCGCCTAAACCTGTAGCCTCTTGCGCGATGCCGTTAGCGAATGGGATGACTGTTTTTACACATACACCTCTAGTTAAAAAAGCAAGAGAAGCTGTATTAGAATTTCTTTTAATTAACCATCCGTTAGATTGTCCAATTTGTGATCAAGGAGGAGAGTGTGATTTACAAGACCAAAGTTTTCATTATGGGACTGATAGAAGCCGTCATTATAGGTCAAAACGCGCAGTGGAAGATAAAGAATGTGGTCCTATTATCAAGACAATAATGACACGTTGTATTCATTGTACACGTTGTATACGTTTTTCTAATGAGATTGCAGGTAATTTCTCTTTAGGAGCTTTTGGAAGAGGAGAAAAAACTGAAATCGGTACTTATATAAATAAATTTGTTAAATCAGAATTATCTGGAAATTTAGTTGATTTATGTCCTGTAGGGGCGTTAACTTCAAAACCATATGCTTTTTTAGCTAGAAATTGAGAATTAAAAAGAACTGAAACATTAGATTATTTCGATGGTCTAGGAAGTAATTTAAATGTTTATACTCGCCAAAAAAGCAATAGTTTAAATAAATTATTAAATCAAGAAGAAAATAAAGATGAAATTATGCGTATTTTACCCAAAATTAATGAAAACATAAATGAACATTGAATTTCAGATAAATCACGTTATGCTTTCGATGGTATACGTATAAATAGGTTAAATAATATTTTATATAATGAAAAAAACGGTTATATTTCTACGAATAATTGAAAGTTAGTCATACCTACTTTTTCTAAATTTTTAGAATCTTTTTTAAAAGAGAAGCGAAATCCTAATTTACTCAATTTAGGTAAATTATTGTCATTAGATAATCTATTCGTAGTTAGCCAGTTTATGAAAATTTTTGGTAGCATTAACTTTTTGGTAAATAATAATTATTCTTATATAAATAACGATATTCCTTTATTCTATAGGTTTAATAGTAAAATAAGCTCAATAGAAAAATCTGATTTTATTTTAATGGTGGGGACTAATCCTAGATTTGAAGGGTCGAGTTTAAATACTAGAATTAGACAACATAGCTTTAAAAATAATATCAAATTATACTCTATAGGTAACAGTTTTACGCCTAACTATAATTTATCTCAATTAGGTAATAGCGTTAAGACTTTATTTGAAATAACAGAAGGTAAACATAAAGTTTGTTCTGAATTAAGAAATGCCAAAAACCCTTTATTTATAATAGGTACTAGTTATGCTAACCGCCAAGATTATAATTCTGTTTTAAATTTATTACGTTTTTTAAATAAAAAAGGATTGGGTTTAACTAAAAAATGATCTACTTTTAACCATTTAGGAAATTCTTTAACAGAAGTTAATTTAAACGAATTAGGTGTTCAGCTAAATCTAAAATCTTCTATTTATGATAAAAAATTTTCATTAGAGAATCATTTTTTAATTGAGCAAGATATAAAAAATTATAAATTTAAAGGGTCAGTAAACAATGTTTTTAATTTTAACTCATATGAAATTAATCATTCTGAAAATTTACGTGTGGCTTTTCCAATAGAAAACGTATTTGAACAAGAAAATATTTTATTTAATGTAGAAGGTCGTATCCAAAAAGCTAACCAGGTTATATCTAGTTATACTAACAGTAGAAATATTAAAGATATTTTTAAAACATGTGTAATTCAGTTTTCAGGTATTAATAGCTCGAATAAAATTAAATTTTTAACTAAAAAATCTTTATTAAATGAATTACCTCGATTAAATAGCGAGTTTTTTTGGTCAGACTTTTCGTCATTTACCTTTTATAATTTATTAAATTCTAGAAAGATCCAAAATAGAATTTTTTTAACAAGTTTTAAACCTATAGTTACCAATTTTTATATGGATAATAATATAACGAAAAATTCTCAAACAATGGCTGAATGTTCAATCTTCTTACGTGTAAGATCTAATTTTATAGACAATTATGATGTATAATTTATATTTATTTTTAGAAACAATTTGTATATTTTTAGCTGTTTTAGTTCCGTTGTTAGTTTCTGTAGCTTATTTTACTTTAATTGAAAGGCAAGTTTTAGGAGTAGTTCAACGTAGACAAGGTCCTAATACAGTAGGTATTTTTGGAATGTTACAGCCAATAGCAGATGGTCTTAAATTACTTTTAAAGGAAAGTATTTTACCTAAAAGTTCAAATATAGTCATTTTCGTACTTGCGCCCATTTTTACTTTTGGTTTAGCTTTATCAAGTTGAGCTGTAATTCCATTTGGAAGCGGTAATGTATTGGCCGATATAAACTTGGGTGTTCTTTATGTTTTTACGATATCTTCATTAAGTGTACATTCCGTTATTATGGCAGGATGGTCAAGTAATTCTAAATATGCCTTCCTAGGAGCTTTACGTTCAGCGGCTCAAATGATTTCTTACGAAATCCCTATAGGTGTTACATTATTATCGGTAATTTTATGTGCTGGTTCTTTAAATTTAACTGATATCGTAAATGCACAATATAATACTTATTTTGCATTACCTTTATTTCCAATGTTTTTAATTTTTTTTGTTTGTACTTTAGCGGAAACAAATAGACATCCATTTGATTTACCTGAAGCAGAAGCTGAGTTAGTTTCTGGTTATAATGTGGAGTACTCTGCAATGGGTTTTGCTTTATTTTTTTTGGCAGAATATAGTAATATTATTTTAATGTGTACGTTAACTACGCTATTTTTTTTAGGAGGGTGACATCCATTGTTAAATTTAGAAGTTTTAGAATATATTCCTGGAGTCATTTGATTAAGTCTTAAAACTTTATTTTTTATCGTAATGTTTATAGTTATTAGAGCGACGTTACCTCGTTATAGATATGACCAATTAATGCGTTTAGGTTGAAAAATTTTTTTACCCATTTCTTTGGCGTATTTATTTTTTGTGGCCAGTTTTTTAATAAGTTTCAATTGTTTAGTTATTATTTAATTCTATGATCATTTTGTTAAGTTTAATGTTATATATATTAATTTTGGTTTACATCCCTAGAAGTGTCAGTTCAGTAAATTTTATAAATTTTATAAGTTTAAGTTTTATTTTATCTTTTTCAGATATTTCTTTATTAACAGTTTTTTTATGTATATTTTTATATTCATCTTTTGATTATTATTTTTTTAATGATTCGGAAAATATAGATTTCTTAACATTAATTTTATTTGTTCAAGCGAGTGGTATTTTATTATTAAGCTTTACAGATTTCATGAACGCTTTTTTAGCTTTAGAAACTATTAGTTTAGCTTCATATATTTTAGTTGGTTTTTTACGTGGGCATAAATTAAGTGTACAGACTGGTATAAAGTATTTAATTATTTCTGTATTCCCAACTTTGTTTTTGATTTTAGGGTTTACTATATTGTATAAAATATTTGGAAGTTTTCACTTTGATTTTTTTAATATAGCCTTAATTAAATCTGAAAGTACTGAAATAGTTTAAAAAGGTAATTATATGGTATTAATGGAAATCACCAATGATTAAA
>Ga0307934_1000240_pt1 | contig 42508 bp, 40 predicted proteins | sample OrgLakmetageno90_FD_201838 | JGI IMG/M metagenome (GOLD analysis project Ga0307934, IMG submission 201838) | Saline water microbial communities from Organic Lake, Antarctica - #90 | ecosystem: Environmental > Aquatic > Non-marine Saline and Alkaline > Saline | place: Antarctica: Organic Lake...
TTACCAAAAAGATGTCATAACGTTGATGGTCGATGATATTGCTGCCAAGTTTTTTCAAGCTGGTTTTTCGGTTCAGATAAGCCTTTCCGAGAATCAGGGCGGTGTCATCCCGATCGACAGTGACGTCGGTCAAGTCAGCCCCTTTCCTTCAGTTTACTGCTTGAGCTATCTTTGTTGACCCTGGTTCTCAATAAGGGATTTCGCTATGCCCACAGATGATTCAAATCCACCCTCTCTGGGAGGGGATACTTGGTTTCGTGATCTGATCGCCTGCTTACCGGATGGTCTGTTGGTTGTTGATCAGGACGGTATGATTCGTTATGCCAATCCGGCCGCGCAGCAATTATTCAGGCAGTCAGAAGGTGAGCTGATAGATACTCCGATTGGAATGTCTATCAAACTGGGCGAGCAGCCAGAGATCGAGCTGCCCGGGGCTGCGGGCCCAAGGTTCGCCGAGATACATGTCAGCTCAGCCGAGTGGCATGGTCAGTTCGCCTGGCTTCTGACGCTTCGGGATATTACCGAACGCAAGCTGATTGCTGAGACCTTACGCGAGAGCGAAGAGCGTTTTAAAAGTCTGCTACAGAATGTGCCCAGAGTTGCCATTCAAGGCTATGGGCTGGATGGACGTGTGCATTACTGGAATAAAGCCTCAGCAGCGTTGTATGGCTACAACGAGCAGGAAGCACTGGCTGGCAACTTGCTTACGCTGATCATTCCACCGGAGATGCGCGATGCCGTCCGCGATGCGTTAAATAACGTGGCAGCAGGGGGCGAAATAGACAACGGCGAGCTGAGCCTGATGTGCAAGGATGGGTCGCGGGTCTCAGTGTATTCCAGCCATTCAGTAGTACGTCGCCCCGGCCAAGCTCCTGAACTGTTTTGCATTGACATCGATCTGACCGAGCGCGATGTGCTGGGAGAACAGCTGCGTCAATCTCAACGGTTGGAATCCGTGGGGCAATTGACCGGCGGCGTGGCGCACGATTTCAACAATTTGTTAACGGTGATTCTGGGCAATGCAGAGTTGCTGACTGAAGAGTTGGCTTCGGATTCGCGATTGCAGCCACTGGCCAGCATGGTTTCTATTGCTGCCCAGCGCGGCGCTGAACTGACCCGACATTTGCTAGCCTTTGCCCGCCGTCAACCGCTTGATCCAAAAACGGCAGATCTTAATCAGTTAGCTGAGGCAATGCAGCCGCTCATTCACCGAGCCCTGCCTGAAAATATTGCGCTTAGCTTTATACCCGATCCTGATCTGGGTATGACAGAAATTGATGCCGGGGAGTTGGATACAGCGTTGCTTAATCTGGCGGTCAATGCACGCGATGCGATGCCGGACGGCGGTAAATTGACTATCGAAACAGCCAATGCACTGCTGGACAGCGATTACGCAACTTACAATTATGAAGTGACCCCGGGCGAATACGTGATGATATGCGTGTCCGATACCGGAACGGGCATGACACCTGATACGCTGCAAAGGGCATTTGAGCCGTTTTTTACGACCAAGGGGATTGGCAAAGGCAGTGGTCTTGGCTTAAGTATGGTGTTTGGATTTACCAAGCAGTCCGGCGGCCATATCAAAATTTACTCTGAACTGGGTGAAGGCACCGCGATTAAGTTGTATTTCCCAAGGGTGCAAGGTGTTCAGCAATCAACTTCCCAACCTGAAACTGAATTGGTGTTGCAAGGAGAGGGTGAGCACATTCTCATCGCCGAGGATGACGATCTGGTGTTAAAGCATCTTGATGCACAGTTACGTTCACTGGGTTACCGCGTTACAGCGGTTACCTCTGGTCCTGAAGCACTGGCGTCACTTAAAGCACATGGTGACATTGAACTGCTGCTCACCGACATTATCATGCCAGGCGGTATGAACGGGCGTGAGCTTGCCGATCGGGCTCGGGCAGAGTTTCCTTCGCTGAAAGTCTTGTATACCTCCGGTTATACCGAGAACGCCATGATTCATCATGGACGGTTAGAATCAGGTGTCGAACTTTTGAGCAAACCCTATACGCGTCTAGCGCTTGCAAACAAGTTGCGGCAGGTCATAAAAGCACCGACTGGTGAAAACCATTAATGGCTATTTTTAGCTGAACATGTCTTAACGTTTAAGTTTCTGAAATACCAAAAACCAGGTATTTGGGCGATGTGAAATTAATCGGGGAACAATCCACCGGTTAGCGACGCCCAAATTGAATAAAATTTCGAAGGTGAAAATATAGAGTCCTCACCAAAATAATCGCTTATGAAACGCAATGTTGTAGCAAATTAATAGCAATTTTATTTAACCAAGGAGAACTGATGATGTCGCTAAGACACACCACCAAACGGCCAATCAATTTACTGATGGCCTCAGCTATTTTGACCGGGTTGACGCTTTCTGCGTGCTCGAAACCTGAGACGCCTACCCTTAGCCACAGCACCGTTTTATCAGGTCTTGAAAACCCATGGGATATTGCCTTTCTCAAGGATGAAACCATGTTTTTCACTGAGAAATGTCAGGGCCTGTCGGTGCGTGAGCCTAATGGTGACGTCAGTCAATTGCTGGGTATGAAAGACGCTGATGGCTACGCCGCTACCGAAGACGATCTTTTCTGTCATGGGCAAGCAGGCATGAACGGCGTTGCAGTCGATCCCAACTTCGCTGAAAACCGCTATATATATGTCTACTCAGCGTCCACAATGACACCGCCAGCGACCAACCGAGTTATCCGGCTGACAGTAAATGAGGATTTCACCGAAGTATCGGATCGCACTGACATCGTCGATGATATTCCATACAAACCGGAAGCCACTGATCATCCATTTGGCGATGCAGGGGCACACAACGGTGGACGACTAAAGTTTGGTCCCGATGACGGCTACCTTTATGTCACCACCGGCGACAACCATAACAGCCAGCTGCCACAATCTCCGGAATCGCTGGGTGGCAAGGTACTTCGCATTGACCGGGACGGTGATGCCGCCCCCGATAATGCGGCCGCCGAAGGTTTCGATCCAAGAATCTTCACCTATGGCCACCGCAATGTGCAGGGGCTAACCTTTAACCCTGACACCGCACAACCGTTTGTCACAGAGCACGGCCCTTGGCATTCCGATGAAGTTAATGCGCTGGTGGCCGGCGGCAATAGTGGCTGGGATCCGAAGCCCAATATGGCCGGACGTGAGGACTGCCCTGACAATTACTGTGGCTATGAGCCTAATCAGAAAGAGGGCATGGATCCGGAAGAACGGGCTAAATACATGTCATTGACCGATCTTGAGACCTATCCAGAAGCCATTAAACCGGCCTGGCAAAACAATAACCTTTCTCAAGGTATCAGCGGTGTTGATTTCCTGACGGGTGATCAATGGGGTGCCTGGAATGGCCGTATGGTCGTTGGTTTCATGGGAATTGGCTTTGGTGACACGCCGGTGGGCAATCGTATTGAGATAATCGATATGGCTGACGATGGACGCTCAGTAAATGATGTGACTGAAATGCCGCTACCGATGGATCCTGCCCGTTTCCGTACGCTTACCCAGGGACCAGATGGCAACCTTTATGCTGTCGTCGATGCGGGTAATATCTACCGCATCACTCCGGAATAAGCAGCTTAACCGCACGGCAAGGAAGCTGTGCGGCTTTTACCAAAATAAAACAGTAAAGGGATCATGACGAAATAAAGTGATCTTCTGGACTGCAAAAACCAAGCACTAACCTATAAAAACCCGGCAATCATGTCGGGTTTTTTATGCCCGCCAGAGCGTAAAAGGCATAGTCTTTTATGGCAGTCCACATAGTCGCTTTGAAACGCTGATTTTGCATCAGCAGAGATGTTTAAGTTATCAACAATTGTTTGAATTTTCTTATGCCCAGGGGGCGCGAACCAGCATCATTATCTGCCGCTATGGGCGTTCAGCGATTACCAATCTTGAGTACATTTTTTAGCGCTGCTTATGCTATAAAACTACATAATGCTGAATCGCAATAACGCATTACGATTGATTGAGAGCAGCTTCTTTACCGGCAAGCATTGTCTGTGGCGAATTAACCGCCAAACCTATACGCTTTGATGAAGTTTTGTAGGCTTCGTATTAAGGAATAGTCATGAAAAGAATATTGTTTTTTTTAGTGTGTTTATATGGGGTAACACCCGCTTTTGCTGAAGATATGCCAATCGTTGGCGTAGGAAATCAATCATGTGAGGTCTGGAACAAGTGGCGAGCTGAAGAAAATAATGCTGTTAACACTTTATTATCTGAGTGGGTTCAAGGCTTCTTAAGCGGGATGAACGCCAGGAGCTATGTTCTGAGCGGCATGAAAGAAGACAGTATGTATCCGCTACCCAACCAGCAGATAGTGAACGCTTATCTTGATAAATATTGCATGCAAAATGTCTCAGATGATCTTTTTGGCGCTGCTTTAACCTTATTTTATGAAGTTGAAGAAGGGGCGAAATAACCATTTTTAAGCAGCAATAAAATTGATTTCATCATTGATTAGGAATGACTTTATAAATGACAACTGAACAACAGGATTCGAGCGAAGCACGCAAAGATAACTTGGATAAGTTAATCAATAACGCTATTAGAGGACTGCTGTGGTTAAGTATGTCTTTTCTATCGGCAATATACATTCAAGAAGATAGTCCTTTCAGCGCAATATCTACCACAGTGACTATTGTTGGCTTTTTAATCGCTTGCGTATATGGGGTTAAGGCAGTGTGGTTCGGTATCAAAGCGATAGGGTGGGTCCGCAAAGGAAAGTAGCGGCTGTTCCAATTTACTGCAAAAATTGACTCACCGGTTTGCGTTGAGCCCCGAATAATAAGGGCGACGCATAAAGCTTGATATCGCCCCGTTATAACAATTCGAGCGCTTCAAGCTTTATCAAAACCAGTAATTTACTCATCCAAAAGATAAAAGCCCCAACACGTTTTGACACTGAGGCTTTTATATTAAGAATGTTACCTAAGGCCGGCGTTCAAAAGGCATGCCGGTAATGAGGTTTTACGGAGATAGGGGATGCAGCCCATTCACAAACTACTGTGAGTACCATCGCAAAAGGGTAGGTTTTTACTGTGTTTACAGCCGCATAAGGCCACTTTTTGTTTTTCATCAATCGTGAATTTCAAAGGCGAGAAGCCAGTGCCTTTATGGCTGCCATCACAAAAAGGTTGGTTTTTGCTGTTTCCGCAACTGCAAAACCAGTAATCACCGGCCTCCAGTTCTTCAATGTACGGCTTCTTCTGAGCGATAGTAGGTTGCATTAATTTTAGCTCCTGGTGAGTTTAGTCTTAAGGGGTTTTATTTGAGTCATGCTGCTGTCGATATGGTTATTTGATAATACAGTGTTTGGTTACCGTGAGGTCATGACGAGCAACTGTAATGTGCTAAACCTCCGACCTCACAGAGCGCCGTTGGTCTGAGACGATAATATTTTTCCTCGACCGCTTCTGATTGTTCAGCATAGGGCTGCGTCATCACTTCCTGTAATTCACGAATCAGTGAATATTTACCTTCGGCCGCTTGCTTATAAGCAGAAACGACGTGCCACTCTCGTAAGATGTATTTCGGGTTAACGCGTTTCATTTGATTAGAGATCTGTTCACGAGCGCGTAGCGGTGTATGGTTTGTGTCATTGATGCCGACAAGCATTTTCCATTTCAAAAACCACGCTGACCAGTGATGGTAAATCTCCTGTGAATTTGTTTGGGTCGTCGAGTGTATGTCACTTTCAGAATGATTCGGTTCACCATAAAAGCTTTTTCTAAGCGGCCCCATGTCATCAGGCAACATAGAGAGCTCACGAAAGAAAATAGTGTAATCAACGGGTGTTAACGTCATCAGGCTTTTGAGCTCGCTGACCAACGCTTCGTTATAGCTTTCAAGTCCCAGTTTGGCAGCCCACATTTTTTCCAACTCCGCTTGCATCACCTCTCGGAAACCGTTTCGAATTTCTTCGAGCGCTGATAGGTAATCCCGATCGTCCTTAAGCAAAGGCTGCAAAGCTTTACAAAACATGAAGAAATTACGCTCTGCTGCCACGGGTTGGTTAAGGAAGGAGAAGTGTCGGCCACCGCCGATCCATGGCTGGAATTGCGGATCAAAACTCTCACAAAATCCATAAGGACCGTAGTCAAGTGTAAAGCCACCGGCGGCGCAATTATCACTGTTGAAATTGCCCTGGCAATAACCCACGCGTATCCAATTGGCGATGACAGACGTGAGCCTTTTACGAAACGCCGTTGCCAGCAAGATCACTTTTTTTTCGGTTTCAAGCTTTGGATCAATATCATGAGAATATTCTCGGTCAATCAAGTGCAAGACAATCTTTTCGAGCTCATCCATCGCTTTCGGGTGCGTATTGTTGACAACGCGACGTGCAAACAGCTCGAGTTGACCCACTCGAATGAATGAGGGCGCGACCCGCGTCGAGATGGCCACGGGCTCAGTGATAAGAATGTCGGGCTCAGTTGACGTTGAACCGTCTGAATACCAGGGCCGCTTGACCCGCTCTGTTTTCGAAACATACAAGCTTAGTGAGCGTGATGTGGGTACGCCGAGTGCGTGCATGTGCTCCTGAGCCAGGAACTCCCTAACGCTGGATCGTAAAACGGCCCGGCCATCCGCACCCCGGCAGTAGGGTGTTCTGCCGCCACCTTTTAGTTGCATTTCCCATCGTTGGCCGCTGATAACGGCTTCCAAGACTGAGATTGCCCGACCATCACCGTATCCGTTACCGGTTTGGAACGGACACTGTTGATTGTATTCTGTGCCGTAGATGGAAAGAGCGTAACCACAAGCCCAACCGACTTTCCGTATAGGCTCTGGAACAAAAGTAAGGTCGCCAGAAAACATGCTAACGAAGTCTTTCGCGTTCGCCATGCTGTCTGCGAAGCCAAGTTCATGGAAAAAGGTTTTACTGTGGGTTACGTAAACCGGGTCTTGAATGGGACTTGGCTTAACGGGAACATAATGACCTGTAAAGACTTGTCGTGGATCGTGATCGTCGCCATTCAGCGTTGCGTCAGGATCACAGTTAAGTGAATCCAACAAAGAATAACTTGTCATTTTTGCAAGGTCGTCGAGAGTCGAGACCTTGGGAGATATATTCTGGGAAGCTTGTTTCATCATTGATGTTACTCATGGCATGGGCATTGCGACAATCCCCACACAGAGAAATACAGATTCTAACCAATGATTGAGGATCAACGTTGTTTATGTTCTAGCATTGTTGCATTTTTTAGGTGCGTTGAATAATGAGCGCCTAAGGCCGTGCCTGTTATTATCATTGATTTTGAAACGTCAAAAAGCCTGATGTCTCGGTCATAGACTCAGGGCCGGTTTCGTTAGTAAATAGTTAACGCTCCGAAAAAAAGCCCCAATACTTTTCAGTATTGAGGCTTTAGTAACGCCTGATTACTTAATAAAAAGCATTTCACGATATTTAGGCAATGGCCATAAGTCATCGGCAACTTCCGTTTCCAAGGCATCCACATGAGCACGGACTTTATCCATTAATGCCCGGATATCGTGTGCACAGAAGTTCATGTGTGCTTCGATGGAGTCAAAATCATGTTTGCCAATGGCGGTTGAAAGTTCAGCGACTGCTGCGATCATGCCATTGGTCTCGGTGGCAATTGAGCTGGCAATTGAATTATCCATTTCAATACCCAGGTCAGACATGCCTGTACTGGTCATAGATAACTCGGCCAAGTAATGGCTGGCAGAGGGATAAATCAGGGTTTTTGCCATTTCGACAACCAGTTTGGCTTCGACTTCAATCGATAAAATATATTGCTCGGCATAGACTTCAAAGCGACTTTCAAGCTCAACTGGCGATAGCACATCAGTTCTTGAAAACAGCTCGCGAATGGATTCATCACGCAGATAGGGCAGTGCATCAGCGGAGGTTGGCAGATTCTTTAAGCCACGTTCCTCAACCGCCATTCTGTGCCATTCGGAAGAATAGCCATCACCGCCAAATACCACATTGCCGTGCGCTTCCATCAATGTTTTCAATACAGCCAGAACCGCTGACGTTTTGGTACTGCCACCCGCCAGTTCGGCTTCCAGTTTTTCTGCAATCCAATCCAATGAATCAGCCAGAATGGTGTTCATCGCGACTAATGGGCCCGAGACAGATTGTGATGAACCTACGGCACGGAATTCAAAACGATTACCTGTAAAGGCAAACGGAGATGTCCGGTTACGATCACCCGGATCACGTTCAAATTTGAGGATTTGTGACAGACCCAGATCCATTTCACCACCTTGAGTCGATGTGGCGATTTTGCCGTCTTTTATTTCCTGGAACACTTTTTCCAATTGGTCGCCAAGGTACACAGACAGGATTGCTGGCGGCGCTTCATTGGCACCTAAACGGTGATCATTGGATGCGGAGGCAATAGCTGCACGCAATAGCGGCCCGTATTTGTGTACACCCCGAATCACAGCACCACAGAACAACAGGAAGTTAAGGTTATCGTGCGGTGTGCTGCCCGGATCCAGCAAGTTGCCTTGCGTGGCATTGCCGACAGACCAGTTGACGTGTTTGCCGGAGCCATTGATGCCGGCGAAAGGTTTTTCATGCAGCAGGCACATAAAGCCATGTTTTTTTGCCGTGGCTTTCATTAATGTCATCATCAACTGCTGGTGGTCAGCAGCGATATTGGCAGATTCAAAATAAGGCGCTATTTCAAACTGGCCAGGTGCCACTTCGTTATGATGCGTTTTGGCAGGAATGCCCAGGCGATACAGCTGATCTTCGTAATCCTGCATAAAAATTTGCACACGTTCAGGAATCGCGCCGAAGTAATGATCATCAAACTGCTGACCTTTGGCAGGTGAAGCACCAAATAAAGTACGACCGGCTAATAATAGATCCGGGCGGGCATTGGCAAAATTGATATCAACCAAGAAGTATTCCTGTTCGGCACCGCAGCTTGAGTTCAGGGTGGCAATCTCTTCTTCACCCATTAAAGTCAGCACTTTACGAGCCGCTTTATCCATTGCTGCATTAGAACGCAGTAACGGAATCTTCTTATCCAGCGCTTCGCCTGTCCATGACATAAACACACTAGGAATCATCAAGGTCGAACCATTTGCGGTATGCATGATGAACGCCGGGCTGGTTGGATCCCAGGCCGTGTAACCACGCGCCGCATTCGTCATGCGCAGGCTGCCGTTAGGGAATGATGAACCATCCGGTTCACCCTTAATCAATAAACTGCCGGAGAATTCGGTAATCGCATTACCTTCGGAATTGGTCACAATAAAACCGTCATGTTTTTCAGCGGTGATATTGGTCATCGGATAGAAAATATGTGAAAAGAACTTAACGCCTTTGGATAAAGCCCAGCTTTTCATCGCCGCCGCCACCACATCGGCCACCGCAGGGGCAAGCGGCGCACCGGTTTGTACGGTTTGCTTAACTGCTTTGAATGCCGATTTATTCAGCGCCTGTTCCATTGTGGCCAGGTTGAACACATCCGTTGCCCAAATTTTATCCAATGGCTCAGGCGTTTTCACAGCAGTCGTTTCGCGGTTGGTGATTTGTGAAATGGCTGCTAAGCGAGATTCATTTCCACTCATATTGCTATCCTTTTATATGTTGATTGTTTGATGGATGTACTTTACTGAGAGCACGCTTTTGGCAAACTTAAATTAAGTTATATTGAATATGAGCAGAACAACAAAACAGACCACGACAATTGAGCTCTTATTGTTTATCCCTAGCTATTAAGCAATAAACAGTCCATATGGCACTAAAAATATAATGCAGAGAAAAGCAAGCATTTGCCTTATGCAGGGCTTTGCAAACAGTAGGCAAGGGAGCCGTTGGGTTATCGTAAATAGGGCAAAAAAGGTGCGGAGAGCACTAAAATGGGGCGTGAAAACACATTAAGGGTCATGATGTTTATGATTAAAGATAAGCGTTGAGGTCTCTTGTTGATTGACGTATGCAGTCAAAATTAACTTGGAGAACTATGGCGACTGGGGAGAGCTTAAATAAAAAAAGCCCCAATACTATGCAGCATTGAGGCTTTGATATTTCTGATGGTGCCCGGGGCCGGACTCGAACCGGCACAACCGAAGTCGAGGGATTTTAAGTCCGAAATCGTTTTTATAGTATTATATTAATCAATAGCTTACAGCGCTCGCCAACTTTAAAAACTGCCTCAAACTATTGCAGTATCATTGGGTGCGGCACACTTAAAATTTGCTGAGCTTAATAATTCAATCCTATGTTGGGGTTATACTCAGATTCTGAGGACATTTCAAGGAAGCCTGATAATGCATAATTAACAAGAAACACCTGCAGATATGTAATTTGAAATTAAATTCAGATACCAAGATAGGCGTCCACCATGTAATTCTAGCTTGCAACCGTTAGCTCTGCGTTAGCAGTAATCCGAATAGGAAAGAGAATGAGCCATAATGAAGTACATAGATCTCATCGCGTAGGGTGGTTGCGTGCTGCTGTGTTGGGCGCAAATGATGGAATTGTATCTACAGCAAGTCTTATTATCGGCGTGGCTGCTGCAAATACATCACAGGAAAACATTCTACTTGCTGGTGTTGCAGGTTTGGTGGCAGGTGCCATGTCTATGGCGGCTGGAGAATATGTTTCCGTCAGCTCTCAATCAGATACAGAGAATGCAGATCTGGCCATCGAAAAAAGATCCTTAGAGCATGATGTTGAGTTTGAAAAAGATGAGCTCGCAAAAATTTACCAAAACAGGGGGCTTGAGCCTGCTTTATCTAAACAAGTTGCTGAACAACTGATGCTTCACGACGCTTTAGGCGCACACGCCAAAGATGAAATAGGCATTTCTGAGACTGTCGTTGCAAAGCCTGTCCAAGCAGCATTTTCTTCAGCGGGTACATTTACAGTCGGCGCTGCACTTCCTTTAAGTATTGCATGGGGCATACAAGGTAACTATCAAATAACTGCGGTGGTCATTTCATCATTATTATTTTTAGCAGTTCTTGGTGGAACCGCTGCACGAACTGGTGGCGCCTCAGTTGTCGTTGGTGCTCTGAGAGTGACATTTTGGGGAGCACTTGCCATGGGTTTAACAGCAGTTGTAGGTCGTATGTTTGGGGTGGTTGTATGATAAAAATGCTGTCAACTATTACTAAAAGCGTCTCCATTAGGCACTGATTCAGTATAGATTTGATGCTAAATCAAAACGCCCGAATCAGAATAATAATCTTTATGAGTTGAGTTGATCGCAGGGGCAACCAGCCTGAATTTAAGCTCTTGTTGCCCAACAGGCAAAAGCTTATACCGCTCGCCATATTCAAAAAATACTTTAATTAAGATTGATTGCTGCCTGCCCTTTATAAATATGGCTAAGCGATGAATTCTGAATTTGCATAGTGAATAAAGTCACTATCCTCCGGGAAAGAGCTGAGCAACCATCAAAATTAAATTATTCAACATTGTTAATTTTTCCTTAAGTATTGCGCCCTATTATTCGTTTCCATAGCCCTATAGGAGGTGGTATGGAAGCGAGACTTCTTAACAGTAAACAGGTCAATGAGCAGCCACTCTGGCAGCAGCGCCTGCTATTAGCGCAGTCACCGTTGACGCTAATTACATCCTCATCATCAATGCGTCCAACCGTTGAAAGCTTCATTAGTGAGCGATTTTTGCAAAGTTATGGTGCGCAACTAAAATATTTTTTACCGTTTTTGTTGGCCAGCCTTCAAGTTGAAGAGGTGAGTGCGGCTATTGGATTTCAACCCGCTACCAAGCGGCCATTGTTTCTAGAAAATTATCTGGATAAACCCATCGAATTATCGCTGCCTGAGAGCGTGGGCCTGATGCCACGAAAACAGATTGTTGAGATCGGTAATCTGGCAGCAAGTTTTCAGGCGGGCAGTCCTTTGTTGTTTGTTGTGATTGCAGCAATTCTTCATCAAGCTGGGTTTCACTATGTGGTGTTTACGGCTACCTCACAAGTTCGTAAGTTGCTGGATAAATTCCAGTTAAAAACAGACATCATTGGCCCAGCTGATCCACTGCGATTGCCAGATAAAGGCGAAGCCTGGGGACAGTATTATCTCCATGAGCCCATTATTTTGGGTGGTGGACTGGCTTATGCCGTTGAACATTTGAGTCGCCACCAAGTTATCAAGGCAGCTTTGATACATCATGCTGATTTTATCAATGAGACGGCGAAGCAAATTGGGTTTGGTAATGAGTGAATTGCTGAACACACTTAAAAGCATTGCTCAGGCCGAGCCAAATAAAAAAGCAGTCATCACTGAAAGCCTGACGCTGAGTTACCAGCAGTTGTTATCTGATGTGGCAATGACAGCGGATTTATTATCGGTTTATCAAGGCCAGGTTGTCGCTTTACTGGCAGATAATGGCCTTGAGTGGTTGATTGTTGATTTGGCAGCGCAAATGGCTGGGGTGATTTTGCTGCCCATACCTATTTATTTTACGGATAGGCAAATTCAGCATGCCTTGCAATCGACGGCTGCCTGTTCCCTAATTTATAGCGATGACTTTTTGCCGATAAGTGTGTTGAGCACTTTTCCCAGTGCGCCAAAAGCCTTTGGCGCCTCAACATTATTAAAAATTGATTGTCCGCGCTGGCCATCAGTCCAACTGCCACAAGGCACAGATAAAATCACTTTTACCTCTGGTTCGACAGGCACGCCGAAAGGGGTGTGTTTGAGTAATAAACAACAGTTTAATGTTGCGAATGCTTTATTAGCCATGACGAACTTAAACAAGCCACGTCACTTGGCTGTTTTGCCACTCAGCACCCTGTTGGAGAATATCGCCGGTGTTTATGCACCATTATTGACAGGGGGAGAAGTGGTGCTGATGCCCATAGCGAAACGAGGTTATCTTGCTGGGCATCAGGCATTTTTACAGTCCATTAATGCAATTCAGCCAAATACCATGATTTTGGTGCCGGAATTACTGACACTTCTTTTAAACGCCACGCGACAAGGTTGGCAGCCACCCTCATCACTCACCTTTATAGCAGTAGGCGGTAGCCGGGTTGCAGCAGATTTAATTTTGCAGGCAAGGCAGGCAGGTTTGCCGGTCTATGAGGGCTATGGCTTATCTGAGGCTGGCTCAGTCGTCAGTTTGAATACGCCATTAGCAGACCAGCCGGGTACCGCTGGCATGCTATTGCCACACATCAGCATGACGGTCGAAGCGGGTGAAATTGTCATCCACGGTAGCCAGTTTTTGGGCTATATCGGTGATAAAACATCAACGGTAGATAAGTTTTACACCGGGGATTTAGGTGCGTTGGACAGTGCCGGTTTTTTGCATATTAAAGGACGCAAAAAACAGCTGCTTATCTCCAGCTATGGCCGCAATATTAATCCTGAGTGGATTGAAAGCGAAATCCTCAGTCATCCTGACATTCAGCAATCTGTGGTGTTTGGTGATGCACAGCCATATTGCATCGCATTGATATACAGCCCCTTGTCAGATGCTGATTTGCAACAACATCTCAACATGATTAATCAGCAATTACCCGACTATGCTCGCATTTATCGCTGGCATCGTTTGCCTCAGCCACTGAGTAATCAACAAGGTTTGCTGACAGCGAATGGCCGGCCAAAACGTGCCGTCATTTTCGACCATTACCAACATATTATTCATACGCTTTATCAGGAGGAAACCGATGGGATTCTTTGCCACGCTGCAAGCTGAAACAACGTCACAAAGGCATCATTTATTAGCAGCGCCGCTTATAAATAATGCATTACAGGGACAAATCACCCGGGACGACTACATTGCTTTTTTAACGCAAGCCTATCATCACGTTAAACATACCGTGCCACTTCTGATGGCAGTTGGCGCGCGGCTGCCTGAGTCTTATGAGTGGCTGCGTGAAGCGGTCGCTGAATATATTGAAGAAGAATTAGGCCACCAAGAATGGATTCTTAATGATATTGCTGCCTGCGGTGCAGATAAGGAGCAGGTCCGCCATGGCAGGTCATCACTGGCAACAGAGCTGATGGTGGCCTATGCCTATGACACGGTGATGCGCGGTAATCCATTGGGTTTTTTCGGTATGGTTCATGTGCTTGAGGGCACCAGTATTATTGCTGCTGATGCTGCCGCTGAAGCGATTCAAAAAAACCTTGAGTTACCCACACAGGCATTTAGTTATTTGCGTTCGCATGGCGCGCTTGATCAACAACATGTGCAGTTTTTTGAAGACTTGATGAACCGCATAACAGACCCAGCTGATCAGCAACAGATTCTGCACAGTGCCAAAGTGTTTTATCGCCTTTATGGCGATATTTTCAGGACGCTGACGGTTCATGATAATGCCGCTTGATATAGATAAGCAGGTTGCAGTTTTGACCGGTGCTACGGGTGGCCTGGGTCGGGCTATTGCCAGTGTGTTGTCTGCAGAAGGCATGATCCTGATTTTGGTTGGCCGGGACAGTAAAAAACTGGCAGCGCTGAATAAAATGCTCGGCGGTCAGCATCATTGTCTGGCGATGGATTTGAATGATGTTGAAAGTCGTGACTATTTAGTCAATTTTTGTCAGCAATTTACCGGTGATATTCAGTTGCTGATTAACAATGCTGGCTTGAGTAGTTTTAAGCCGCTTAGCGCCATGCATGCCCAGGAAGTCCTTAACATCCTTAATGCCAACCTATTGATACCCATTGAGTTGAGCCGGCTGATGCTGCCAACGCTGAAGGCTCATTCAAAGGCTCAAATTATCAATATAGGTTCAGCCTTTGGGCGGCTGGGGTTTCCCGGATTTAGCATTTATAGCGCCAGTAAATTCGGCTTGCGAGGCTTTTCTGAGGCATTACGCAGGGAACTGTCCGATTCATCTGTACAGGTACGTTATTTTGCACCACGAGCCATTGCGACGGAAATGAACGATGCCAAGGTCATTGGCTTAAATAAGGCGCTCGGTAATCAAGCAGATCGGCCCGAAACAGTAGCGGATAGTCTCTTAGATTTTATAAAAAACAGTCAGGCTGCGGAGCGATTCCTCGGTTGGCCAGAACGGTTTTTGGGCGGTTTAAACAGTCTGTTCAGTCGCATTGTAGATATTGGCTTAAAAGCCAAGCTGCCGGTGATTAACCGGTTTTTATCAGGAGAACAATCATGAAACAAACAATATTAGCCGCGATTTCGGCTATGGCAATGGTTACCAGTATGGCGCTCCAAGCGGTCACGCCGGAAGTCAGTGATTTACAAAAGCATTGGGCGCAAGCCAATTACAATCTCAGTGGCAAAGCGCAGACGCAGGCATTTGAAGCGCTGATTGCTGAGGCTGATAAAGCCAAAACGGCCATGCCTAATCAGGCAGATGTCTTAATTTGGCGCGGTATTATTCACTCCAGCTACGCTGGCATCAAAGGTGGAATGGGCGCATTATCATTAGCAAAAACAGCTAAAGCCGATTTGGAAACCGCATTGAAAATTGATGATAAAGCACTCAATGGTTCTGCTTACACCACGTTAGGCACACTCTATTATAAAGTGCCGGGCTGGCCGCTTGGCTTTGGTGATGACGATAAAGCTGCGAAATTCTTAACAAAAGCATTAACGCTGAATCCAGAGGGCATCGATAGTAATTATTTTTATGCATTGTTTATGCTGGATTCAAAAGATTTTACGACTGCAGAACAGTACTTATTGAAAGCGCAGCAAGCTGCGCCCCGCCCAGACAGACTAGAAGCGGATAAAGGCCGTCAGGCAGAAATCAGTAAGGCCCTACAACAGGCTCGCCACCAATTACGACAACAAAACAGTGCAAGTATTACTCATTGAGGATGATGCCTCGCTGGCGCAAGGTTTAATTCGCTCACTACGCAATGAGCGTTTTACGGTTAACCATATGGGTTTAGGCCAGCAAGCAATCAACACCTTGAAAATTGAAGCGCCGGATATCGTGATCCTGGATTTAGGGCTGCCAGACATGGATGGCAAGGTGGTGTTAAAAGATATTCGACACCGTTATCCGGCGTTGCCAGTTTTACTGCTGACAGCGAGAAATAGTATTGATGAACGGGTCGAGGGCCTGGATGCTGGCGCCGATGATTATTTAGCCAAACCATTTGATATGTCTGAACTATTGGCGAGGCTACGTGTTTTTGAACGTCGGTTAAGCAGTCAGCAACATGCAGGGCTGATTCTTGGTGACGTTGCCTTGAATGCCAAATCCATGCAAGTCACTGTGAATGACATACCGATTGAGATGGCACGTCGGGAATTTATGTTACTTAAGGCTTTGATGGAAAATGCCGGGCGTGTGCAAACCCGTGACGGTCTGGAGTCAAAACTCTACAGCTGGGGCGAAGAGGTGGCGAGCAACGCCATCGAAGTGCATATCCATCATTTAAGAAAAAAACTACCCGATAATTTTATTCAAACCATTCGCGGTGTCGGTTATATGATTAAGGCTCAATGAAGTCGATCCGCCTTTATTTGTTGTTAATGCTGTTGGCCACACTGGCATTGGTGATGTTTATCTCACTGCTCAAAGGGTATCAATTGAGCCACGATAAAGCGCAGCGTTTATTTGATGAACGTCTTCAGGCCACAGCTGAACTGATTGCTTCTGCCAACACAGCGGTGACACCGACAAAGCCACATGAGAATCAACCCGCTGAATATTTGTTTTTCCAGATTTGGGATAAAAACTATCAGCTTATTACCCGCTCAAAACACGCACCAGAAAATGCTTTGAGCCCCTTTGAGCAGGGGTTTTATGACGTTAATTTTGAGCGTTATCGCTGGCATAATTACGTATTGTTTGACGACAGCCTAGCGCGCTGGATTATTGTTGGTGAACGTAGTGATGTGCGTTCAGTGATGGCAGAGAATATTGTGCTGGCAGCGGTACTGCCATCGGTCATTGGTATTGGCATTTCGGCACTGTTGATTTGGTGGTTCGTTGGCAGTGGCTTGCAGCCCCTAAAACAGCTATCTAGGCAGCTAACCAATAAACAAGCAGATGATTTAGCGCCGGTAAAACTAGAAAAACTGCCTGTCGAGCTGGAACAGCTGGTAAGCATTATAAATAAGTTGTTTTGGCGGCTGGATCAGGCTTTTCAGCGTGAACAGCGTTTCGCTGCCGATGCTGCCCATGAGTTAAGAACGCCCATCAGCGCATTGCAGGTGCACCTGCATAATTTAGCGTTAACAGCAGATAGCCATCAGGAAGACTGGCAATTGATGCAGCAATCAGTAACGCGAATGGGCCATATGGTGAATCAGATCTTGATGTTATACCGGACGGCGCCAGAGCAGATTGTTGCCAAAGCTGAAAAGATAGACTTGTTTAAACTGGCACGGCAAGTGATTGCCAATGATTTCCAGCAGTTTGATAGTCGACAGCAGCAGGTAGAACTGATTGGGCAAACGGCTTTTATTGAGGGACAACGCTTTGCTATCGAGACATTACTGCAAAACTTATTGGCAAATGCCAGTAAATACACGCCGGTCAGTGGGCAAATTAATGTCGATATTCACCCTGTTGCCAATGGCACACTAATGATTGTTGAGGACAGTGGCCCGGGCATTCCGCCAGAGCAATACGCCAGGGTTTTCGACCGTTTTTACCGGTTTCAGAATCCACAACCGGCAACAGAGATGGCCGGTTGTGGCTTAGGGCTGGCAATTGTGAAGCATATTGTTGATTTGCATCGTGCCGATATTAAATTGGGTAAATCCGAGCGATTATCTGGCTTGCAAGTCACTATTCATTTTCCATTGGCACTGTCTTCATGATCAAGTCATTGTTTTTAGTGGGTATCTTAATGTTTTGCATTGCGGCTCAAGCCGAGCCGTTAATTTTTGAACTGCGCATTAAAGATCATTTATTTTTTCCAGACGAAGTCATTATTCCGGCTGACACCAAAGTGAAGTTGCTGGTTAAAAATGAAGATCCAACCCCCGAAGAGTTTGAAAGTTATGAGCTTAACCGCGAAAAAGTCATTCCGGGCAACAGTGAGGCCATCATTTTCATTGGCCCGCTTCCCGCAGGTAATTACCCGTTCTTTGGTGAGTTTTTCCCAAAAACGGCGCAAGGTCGGGTCACGGTGAAATAAACACACATGTTAATTAACAGTGTCATTTTAGTATTACGGGAAGTGCTTGAAGCGGCGATGGTCGTCAGCTTATTTATGGCATTTTTTACCGTTGTCAGACAAAGTCACGTCTTTTTGTTGAGAGCAATTTTACTGGGACTGATTGCCGGTGCTATTTATGCTGTTAATTTACCGACTTTTGGCAACTGGTTTGGTGGTGTCGGTCAGGAATTAATGAATACTTTAATTCATGCCGGTATTTATATATGTCTGCTGATCTTCAGCTTTTTGAATGCCGCTAAAACGACCAAACAGTCCACCTTGCTAAACGCCTGTATTGGCCTTGCGATTGTGTTGGCTATCTCCAGAGAGAGCGCCGAAGTCATGCTGTATGTTTCTGGGTTTTCGGCGATGCAGTCTTTAATGTTGTCCGTTATCACGGGTGGTTTAATTGGTCTGATGCTGGGGCTGAGTGTTGGCGTATTTTTATATTATTTGATGATTAGTTTGCCAGTGAACCAGACCCGGCGGCTCATTCATATCCTGATAGTCATGGTCGCTGGCAGCATGATGGCACAGGCCACACAGTTTTTAATTCAAGCCGACTGGTTGCCAGCCACGCAAATGGCATGGGATACCTCAGCAATTGTTAGTGAACATTCTTTAACCGGTCAATTGCTATACGCATTGATGGCTTACGAGGCCACACCAAGCATGCTTCAAGTTGTTATTTACCTGCTAAGTTTAATCGTCATGGGATTGGCAATTTTCATAGGTTGTTATATGCAAAAACGTGCAAATACGGCCTACCAACATGGCTAAAAAGTACCTCTTACCATTTTTCTTGCTAGCCAGTGCTAATGCGATCGCCGATAGCAGCACTGTTGACAGAGTTTATGCGCCCTATGTCCAGCCGCTTGAAAAAGAGCTTGAATGGCGCCTGACAGATGCTGACGGTCAGCAAACCCAACGTTTAGGTTATGGTCAGTCAGTAACGGATAGGTTATTTGTTGAAGCTTATTTAATCGGTGCGGATACGGCTGATAATCAACTACGCCTTGAGGCTTATGAGGTGGAGGCATTATGGCAATTAACCGAGCAGGGAGAATACAGCTTTGATTGGGGACTTATCACTGAATTCGAGTGGCAAAGAGATAATGACGACTGGGAGTTGGCAACAGGCCTTATAACGTCAAAATCATGGGGTCGGTGGGTCGCGACCAGTAATCTCTGGCTGAAATATGAATGGCAAGAAGAAGGCAATAAAGAATTTGAAACGGCACTGGCCTTACAAGGCCGTTATCGACTGAAAAGCTGGTTTGAACCCGCAATAGAGTTTTATGCTGGTGAAAATACCCGTGCACTGGGGCCTGTTGCTATGGGCGATATACGATTGCAACCGGGTAAAAAATTACACTGGGAAGTCGGCGCCTTAATGGGCCTTAACAGTAAAACAGCCGATCTGACCTGGCGGGGCTTATTGGAGTTTGAGTTCTAATTAACCTCAAGAGTCGGCATATCGTATCTTTGTTGCCGATAGAGCCATGACGGTAATAATACGTGCGCCAGTGCCTCATGAGCATCCGCTTGCGTTGCCGGGCCAACTATTTCCAGTTGTCTTGTTAACGGCGAATATTGACCTTCAAGTGCTGATTGTTGTGGACGCAATACAGTGACTTTTTCGCCCTTCATCAGTGCAAAGTAATCAGCAAACTGCATCAGTGCGCGACCGGGTGAATGTTGTTCATCGGTTGAACTGAGATCTCTGCCTATCATGGGTGTTGCTGCCGAAATGCCCATTAAAGACAGCAACGTGGGTGCCATATCAATTTGGCTGGCCACGGTGGAGATAGTCTTTGGCTTAATATCAGCGCCCAAAATCAGCCCTGGGATTTGAAAGCGTTCGATTGGCACCAGCGAATCGCCATAAACATTGAGATCATGATCTGCGATCACCAAAAACAGTGTGTCTTGCCAGTATTCGCTTTGCATGGCTTTTGCAAAAAACTGGCCCAGCGCAAAATCAGCATACTTAACCGCATTTAAATCTGTTTGTTTTTCGGGTGTGTGTAAATCGATTCGTCCATCCGGAAATTCATACGGCGAGTGATTGCTCGAGGTAAATACCAAACTGAAATAAGGTTGATTTTTGGCATGCATCTCACTGATCCGCTGGTGCGCTTTGGCAAATAAATCTTCGTCTGACACGCCCCAGCTACCTTCAAAAATCGGCTGTTCATAGTCTTTTTGCTCAATGATGGACTCAAAGCCATTGCCCATAAAAAAGCTGGCCATATTGTCAAAATGGGCTTCACCGCCATAAATAAATTCAGTGAAATAGCCTCGTTTATTAAGCAAATCAGCCACAGTGAAAAAATGTTGTTGTGACAAAGACAATTTGACGACACTACGTGCCGGGGTTGGTAAAAACCCACTGATGGTGGCCTCGATACCCCTTACTGAGCGAGTGCCTGTCGCATAAAGTTGTTCAAACCACCAACCGTGCTCTTTCAGTTGTTCAAGTGCTGGCGTTACGGGGCGGTCACCGCCCAAAGATTCAACAAAAGTCGCACCCAGACTTTCCTCAAGGATTATCACCAGATTAAGCGGCTTAGCCGGTTTGGATGAACTCTCACGCTTGTTAAGCGTTGGAAAATGGCTATTGGCATCGCTATGCAGCCATGGGTAGTCATGATGCATGACCGCCATGATTTCATCATCGGTCATGTCGCCGTAAATATCTCCCGCCTCGGCTTCATGTTGCATGTTGTATATAGCGAAATACACCGACCATGTAGAGTTCAAAATTAAACTATTCACCATTGCATCAGATGTAATCGCAAAGCTTGCAGGATTAGCCGGTCGGTGCCCGATGGATGATCTGATCATGATGAATAGCAAAAAAACCAGAACTGGCCACGTTAGCCATAGCTTCCAGAGTGGCCATTCAACGGCGTAATCAGACAGCCATTTTTTTAGGATTTTGGCACTAAACCAGGTCGCTAAAACCGTTAGGGTGATACCAATCAATAAGGGTAATCTGAAGCCTTGCCAAAGTGTTGCAAAGACTTCTTTGGGATATTTCAGATACTCAACAAAAAGCCGATTGGGTCGTAAATCGTATTGCATGATAAATGCAGGCGTGGAGGCCTCCATAAAAACCAGCAGAGCAATGATAATCGTGCCCCAGATAAGCACAACCATATGCCACACCCGCCAAGCAGGCTTATTGACTAACAGCGGCATCAGAAATGCCAGTGGGATCATTAACATGCCCATCATGATTAAATCAGCGCGGATCCCCTGAATCACGAACTGAGATATATCAATCGCTGCAGAGACTCTGTCCCATTGCCATGCCATCAGTCCCCATCGTGACAACGATAGAATAATAAGCCCGACCACCATGAGTTTAAACAGTATTTGATAAGGGCCAAGCAGAGTAAGTGTATTGCTGCGCATAGGTTCTCAGATCTTTAAAAAGTGAATTTTGATAGGAGAATAACGAGCCAAATAGCCACGGCAATTAACAATGCAAGCAGCACTGCCAGGGACCCATAATCTTTAGCGCGTTCGATAAGGGGATGCCATTGCATGCTGATTCTATCTGCCAGGGATTCAATGGCAGAATTTAATAATTCCACGATCAAAACCAAAATCAGAGACGCCAACATCAATATTTGTTCTACAGACGTTATCGGAAGCCAGAAACTCAGCACTGTCAGCATGATAAAGCAGACAAGTTCTTGCCTGAAGGCAGCTTCATATTGCAGGGCCGACATCAGCCCATTTTTTGAGTGCTTGAAAGCGAAGAGCAGCCTGTTTATGCCAGTTTTCTTTTGCAAAACGGTCATCTCAAAGAGAAGTTTTGCACAGCATATTCGGTAATTATTAAGTAAAACTTAAGTGATCCAACTAAAAGGGATTGGCATAAAGCCTTGGATAATGCAGGGATTGAAATCGGTTAAGAACCCTTGTCAGATGTTATTACCCCAGCGACATTTCAATTTATTGACGAAATTGCCTTAAAATTAACTAGGTATGAATTTGTGTTTATAGGAATAAATTGAATAGGTCCGATCATTCTGCAGAAGTTGAAGTTATTGATATTTTTAAGATCTTATTGAATTCCTTTGATAGCTTAGGAAATCTAGAAAGACACTCACTAGGCAACTGAAAACAAAAAAATCCCCAACACTTTTCAGCATTGAGGCTTAGATATTTCTGATGGTGAAAGGGGCCGGATTCGAACCGGCACAACCGAAGTCGAGGGGCTATTATTTCAGCCAGCAATTTACATTCGGGAGACCAAATTTAATAGGGGGATATGAGATTTCTAAGTCTGCGATTGTTATTTTATCGGTCTGAGTCAATTATTAAGCGGGCTTTCTGTTTTGAGTATCTTGAAAAGTTCTTGCTTGTAGTAAGGAAGCAGCCATTCCAGACATATGCCTCGCTTTTCTGCCAAATCTTCCATGCATATCAAATCTCTCATCTTGATTGTTTTCAAGGACCGGCTTGGAAGTTTTTTCTGTGTGCATTTTTGAGTAGAGCTCTATCAATATATATCTATGCTCTAACTGACTCGTAGTTTTTACATATTGCAGGATACTAAGTAGCGTCATTTTAGTGTTCTTTAAACGTCTAGTTTGAGTGAAATAACTTCTGAACGACCTTTTTGGCTAAAGGTCAATTTACCTTCAGCGGATAACCAGCCGATAGCGCGTTGGATTAATTTAGTATCCAACTTGGTTTCCTTGGCAATTTTCGTTGCTGTAGTTTCACCGTTTTCATTTAAGTAGTTCCAAACTGTACCTGCAGCGTTCCCAATAATGTATGGCATTTTTTATCAACTCTATTAAGTTGCTAATTACAAAAGAGATTATCTATTCAAGTTGTTTAAAACCCTTATGAATATAAAATCTCCTCACTAAATGAAGCGAAAATATACATACCTTATATGTATATAGCAATAACAAATATAGATTGGTGAGATGTGTGATTATTAGATGCACAAAAAAGCCCCGACACTTTGCAGCATTGAGGCTTAGATTTCTGATGGTGCGGGGCCACCATGATTCCTTTACGGCGTTTGCGTTTACGCACAACCAATCCGGCATCACCATAGAGACGATAGACCTTCTTGTGATTCACGTTAACTCCTTCACGTCGTAACATCTGATGAACTCGTCGGTAGCCAAATCGACGACGCTCAAAAGCGATTGCTTTGATACGCAAGGTCATTTCCACTTCCTCTGGAGAGGTGGACTGGTATCGTAAAGTTACGCGGTTTATATCGACCAGTGAACAGGCTCTGCGCTCGGAAATCTCTGTCTTAGAGACCATCGCTCGCATCGCCTCGCGCTTGTTACTGACTGTCAGTACTTTCGGTTTAGCACCACCTTGAGGGCTTTGTTATCCAACAGGGACCCTGCCAACAGCTTCTTGAGTTTGGCATTTTCCTGTTCAAGTCCCTTTAGCCTGCATGCTTCGGAGATCTCCAGGCCGGCATATTTCTGACGTCAGGTGCAGAACGTCGCATCAGAGATACTATACTTCCGACACAGTTCCTTGACCGTCAGGCCAGCCTCAGCTTCTTTCAATATACGAATGATTTGTTCTTCTGTGAATCGTTTTTTCATGTTCATCTTCCTTTGCCGTGATGAACATTACTAAGTTCTTTGTGGATTAGAAAGTGGAGAGCAGGTCACACCAAGCTATTTATTTTCATGAGCTGTTCAAATATTTTTACCAAGTTTGATATTGAATATTAAGCTGACTGACCGAATACTTTTCTCAAACACTACAGTGGTCATAGATGAACACTATCATTATTCGACCCTACCGAAATTACTTACAGGCTGTTGCCAATAAACGATGTCACGTCCAACTGTCTCGGCTAGCCCGGAGAGAATCCGAGGTATGGTCGACTCATTCACAATCAGTTCGTATTGAGAACGCTTACGTCTCCCAGAGACCTGCTCTGCTACGCTAAGTCCTTGATTTTGTCCATGTCCGAATACTGTGTATGAGGTGAAACCTGCAATCTGCTCAATGGAAAGTAGGTAATCCACCAGACCTTCCTCTAGTTCCGGTGCAATATTGAGGATCAGTATGCAAATTTCTTCGGTAGTATGTTCATGCGTTGACGTGTTCATACGCTGTCTCCAGAGATATTGAGGGGGCGATGAAATGCCTTATAAATGATTGGTAGCATGAAGAGAGTGAGCAGTGTAGAGCTGATCAGGCCACTTATCACAACAATCGCCAATGGGCGTTGAATCTCAGATCCTGGACCGGTAGCTAGCAGCAGCGGCACTAGTCCGAAAGCACAGATTGTGGCGGTCATCATCACCGGACGCAGTCTTCGCAGTGCTCCTTCAGTCACTACTGTGGCAATATCCAGACCTTTGGCTCGTAACTGATTGAAGTAGGTCATCATCACCACGCCATTCAAAACCGCAATACCCAGCAGTGCGATAAATCCCACTGATGCTGGCACAGACAGAAATTCACCCGTCACCCACAAACCGATCAGTCCGCCTGTCAGAGCAAAAGGAATGTTAGACAGAATGATCAGCGTCTGTTTAATGGAATGGAACGTCAGGAACAGCAGTAGTGCAATTAATGCAAGCGCAAGCGGTACCACGAGCATGAGACGTGCTGCCGCACGCTGCTGATTCTCGAACTCACCGCCCCATTCCAGACGATACCCATCTGGCATCTCAACATTATCCGCGATGAGTTTCTGTGCCTCTTCTACAAAGCCGACCAGATCACGTTCTGCTACGTCGGTGCGGATCACGCTGAAGCGCTGGCCAGATTCACGGGAGATAATAATTGGGCCTTCGACACGGGCGACAGTCGCTATCTCTGACAGAGGAATCTTGCCACCATCAGGCAAGTCAATAAAGCTGTCGCTTAGACGCGTCAGGCCGTCACCTTCAATGGCTGCATAGCGCAGCATCAGGGGGATACGTGCGCTGCCTTCAATTACAGTGCCGACGTTGACGCCTTCTATCTCCGCACGCAGACGGGTCTGTAGCGCGTCTGCATCCAACCCCAGCCGCCCGGCCATGATGCGATCAATGCTCACCTGTAGATATTGAGCGCCTTCGTTGAGTGTTGCAAAGGTATCAATGGCACCGGGAATGGTTTCCACTTGCGTGGCGATCTGTTGTGCGAGGGAGTTGAGGGTATCCAGGTCCGGACCAAACAGTTTGATGGCGACATCACCACGTGAACCAGTAAGCATCTCCGAGACGCGCATGTCGATCGGTTGCGTAAATCCATAATTGAGGCCTACGAAACGCTCCATGACCTCGCGAAGATGCTGTTCAAGTTCTGCCTTAGTTGCGACGCGCCACTCCTCGACTGGACGCAGCTGCAGAAAAATATCAGTTTCATTCAGTCCCATCGGATCCATTCCCATCTCATCAGAACCGATGCGTGAAACGATGCGTGCTACTTCCGGCACCTCATCAAGAATCGCACGTTCGACCTGAAGCACGATGCGAGTGTTAGCTTCGAGGCTGATAGAAGGAATTGTTTCCAGTTGGATGAGGATATCTCCCTCATCCATAGTGGGCATGAAGGTCTTGCCGACCAGCGGAAAGACTACAAAGCTGGCTGCCAGCAAAATCCCCGCAGCACCTAAAACCAGAGCAGGATGCAGCAGTGCCTTGCGCAGCAAAGGTTCATAGGTTTTTGCCAGGGTTCGGCTCAGCCATGGCTCGGCATGGGCATCGGAGCGGACAAGGAATGACGCAATCACAGGAATCAGTGTCAGAGATAGCAGCAGCGATCCCAGTAAGGCGAAGACAATGGTTATTGTTACAGGACCGAAAAGCTTTCCTTCCAGCCCTTCCAGTGTCAGTAACGGCAGAAATACGATGACGATGATTATGATACCGGAGGTCACAGGGGCCGCCACATCACGAACTGCACGGTAAATAATATGCAGGTGTGGCAATCGGCGTGTGCCGCGCTGATGCGCGAGTGAGGACACAATGTTTTCGACGATCACGATGGATGAGTCGACCAGCATGCCGATTGCGATAACCAGCCCCCCCAGGCTCATCAGATTGGCTGACATCCCCATATTTCCCATCATCAGAAAAGTGAACAAAGCTGATAAGGGCAGGATGGCGGCCACAGTCAGTGCGGCACGCACATTGCCAAGGAAAAGGCCGAGCAGGATAACAACCAGTACCACTGCCTCCAGAAGTGCCGAAGATACCGTGCCTACAGCACTTTCGATTAGTACTGTACGGTCATAAAAAACTTTGATCTGTGTTCCTTCCGGTAAGGTATCTTGTAATGCCTGCAGCCTGGCTTTTACGCCTTGCACAACTTCACGGGAATTGGCACCACGCAGGCCGATCACCAGGCCCTGTACTGCTTCCGCTCCACCATCCGTTGTAACCGCACCATAGCGCTCCATACTACCTGTGGTGATACGTGCCACTTCAGATAACGGAATACGATCCCCCTCAGCGTTTACAACAAAGGTATTGCTGATGTCTTCAAAGCCGCTAATAGCACCTTCTACGCGAACCAGAATGACTTCCTCTCCCTGGTCGATTCGACCAGCACCATCATTTTTGTTGTTGGCGGTGAGTGCGTCGGCGATATCCTGCAAGTTAACGCGCATTGCTCTCATGGCCTCACGACGAGGTTTGACTTCATAGGTGCGTACATACCCACCAAGCGAATTCACATCAGCAACCCCTGGCACGTTGCGCAGTGCCGGACGAATAGTCCAGTCCAGCAGGAAACGTTTTTCTTCCAATGTCATGGATGGATTGTCGATGGTGAACATAAACATATCACCCAGAGGCGTGCTCATCGGCGCCAGTCCGCCGCTGATGCCAGCGGGTAGGTTGTCCCAGACATTGCTGAGCCGTTCGGTGACTTGTTGGCGCGCCCAGTAGATGTCCGTGCCGTCCTCAAAATCCAATGTGATGGAAGTCAGTGCGTACTTGGAGATGGAGCGCAGCATGGTTTGGAAAGGTATACCTAGCAATTCCACTTCCACAGGTTGCGTGATAAGCGACTCTACTTCTTCCGGGGTCATACCAGGCGCCTTGATGATGATCTTTACTTGTGTCGGCGAAATATCGGGGAAGGCATCAATAGGAATATTGAGTAGTGCGCGGCCACCAAAGCCAAGCAACAATATTGACAGCAACAAGACCAGCAGTCGCTGGCTGAGTGACCATTGAATCAGTGAAGACAGCATTATTCAGTCCCGCCTAATCCAAGTTGGATACCTTTGAGAACGGCGGAGCCCTGAATGGCGATCTCCTCGCCCACCGCAATGCCTTCGGAAGCCATATAATCAGCACCGATGGATTGCAGTTCCAGTGTGCGTGCTTCAATCCCTGTATCTGTTCGTACATAAATTAATGTCTCACCGCCGGTATGCACGACCGCACGGTCAGGAATGAGCACTCCCTTGCCGACCGGCGGCAGCACAATTGATAAGACTTGCCCGGTGGTGAAAGAAGTATCGGCATCAAACTCCGCCAACAACTTAATCGTCTGATTACTGCTATCGATTACCAGGTCCTTCTGGCGCAACGTCAATATCTCGCTACTGTTGAAAATGCTCAGCTGATGGCCAATCTCCAATGCCTCTGCTGCCCTGGCAGGAACATGAGCGCTAACCCAACGGTGCGTTCCAGCATTTAGAGTGGCGATGATTTGTCCAGCCTCAACATAGTCGCCGACGTTATACATTCGCTGTGACAGGACACCATCTGCCTGTGCGAGCAAATAGAATTCTCCCAGGCCAGAACCCTGCTTGCGCAGAGCATCGAGTTTTGCTGTATCGAAACCACCTTGAGCCAGATGCGATCGCGCAGTGCGTTCAGCGAAGATAGCCTGTTTTTTTAACAGTCGGGTCTTTGTCAGACGCTGCTGCGATATAACCCCTTGTTCATAAAGAGACTCATCTTTGCGTAGTTCGAAGTTGGCAGCTTCCAGGGCTGAGACTGAGTCAATCCAGGTATTTTGCAGAGGCAAGATCGAGTGACTACTGAGGGTGGCAAGGATAGTGTCTGCCTTTGCACTTTGCCCGGGTATGAGGGCCCATGAAATCAGTGTACCGGCCCAGGGAGTTATCAGGCTTGCTGCACTGTCCGGCGAGTTGACAACCGTCGCCGCATATCGTGCGCCGGCGCTCGTGTCCACTGGTATGGCTGGAGCAAAGACAATCCCCATTCTGGTTACATCTTCGCTGTTAATTGGCACGATCTCCTGAGCACTGAGGGAGGCGGAAAGTATTGTCAGCAAAGCCACAACGAATTTCTTGCGGGAAAAAAAGCTCATGGAAGGACTCCAACGATTTGGTTAAATTCAGTAATCAGGCGGGCGTGACGCAGAGTAATAACTTCAAGATCACGGGCACTCCGGCGCGCCTGCTGCAAGGCGATGACCACCTGACTTATATCGGTTTCTCCGCTAACGAAAGCGGTTTTGGCCATTTCCCACTGCTGCCGTGCCAGCTGGGCCTGCTCTTTGCTTAGTGGCAGAGATTCATTCAATGTAAAAAGTTCATGTGCAACCTCGTGAAGTTGCAGGTTCAACTCACGGAAAGTGTTGAGATAGCGCACATCAGCATCGCCCTTGTTGCGGCGCGCCGAACTTGTGGAAGCATTAACATGCGCGCGACCACCGAAGGGGATTGTCACGGAGAGTGCCAGGGCATCTTCATAATCGTTCTGGTTTGCGGCTCTTTGTCGACGCGACCCGATACTCAGAGTGGGGTTACCCAGTGCCTCTAATTCTGTCTTGTTGATTTCGGCGGCTGCCAGATCGATATTGCTTCTTAACAGCTGCAGTAGGGGATGTGCTGGACGAACCTCTTCACTGGTTTGAAGGGTTTCGACATGCGGCTTTTCTGGTCGCATACTCAGACCGGTCAGCATCTGGTAATTACGTTCAGCATCAACACGGGTAGCCTCTGCTGCCAGTTCATTTCGTTGCTGGGCCAGCAGCAGTGTACGAGCCTGCAAAACATCACGCCGTGCGGTTTCACCCGCTGAGTGCAAAGACTCAGCGATTGCCAGTAGTTGCCTAGCATCTGCTGTAGCCTGTTGTTCTGCTGACAGCAGTGTGTCGGCATCCTGCATGTCCGCCAGTACCCCGCGCAGTCGTCCTGCCGTAGTCAAAGTAAATGCTTCTTGCCAGGCTGCCACTTGAGCATTGTATTGTTGCCCACGGGCCTGCATGATGTTCCTCTCCCCTGGTCGCCACAGCGGTAGATTAATGCCATAAGTTAGTTCGCGCTCACCAAGGTCACTGAGCATTTGATCATCGATGTAATCTAGTTGTAAGGTCGGGCGGCCAGCAATCCAGCTTTCACCAAGATCTACCATGGCCTGCGCCTGCTCTATCCGTACTTCGGTTTCCAAAGCTTCAGGGGCGTGTGCCAACGTCTGTTCCAGCAGGGTAGTAAAATTTAAATTCGAGGCAGTGGTAAGTGGCGCATGCTCGAGTTCCTGAGCGTGCAGATTTGGAGTTGTCATGACTATAACGAGAATGGTCAGCGCGGTAAGCCGTTTGGTGTTTGGTTTTTTCACTTGGCAAAGTTTCCCTATGTAAGTGGCAGAGGGTGAAAGCTTTTACGTCAGCCTAAGTCAGAGGTTGTAAATAAATTGTCAACCAGTTGAGTTGACTTTTTTTTGACATGCGCCGATCGAGACTGCCAAAGTTGTTTAATAGCGTGAGGAGATAGCAGTGAAAGTGCTGGTGATCGAAGATAACCGCGACATTGCGGCGAATATTGCTGACTATCTCGAACCCAAGGGACATGTGCTCGATTTTGCTGCGACTGGACCACATGGTTTGAAGCTCGCGCTGAGTGAGCGTTATGACGTGATTGTTCTTGATATTATGTTGCCAGGACTTAATGGCATGGAGGTATGTAGACGTTTGCGGAATGAAGGCAGCAACGATGTGCCTGTGCTGATGCTGACTGCGCGTGATCAGCTTGACGACAAGTTAGAAGGGTTTCAGGCTGGGGCCGATGATTATCTTGTGAAACCTTTTTCTGTGAAGGAGCTTGAAGTGCGGCTGCAGGCACTGATAAAACGTGGCAGCTTCCACACACCACGGACGTTAATAGTTGGCGATTTGCAATACGACCCGCAGACTCTTGCCGCCACAAGAGCGGGTGAGCTGTTGGAACTTAATCCCGTACAACGCAAAGTTCTGGAGCTATTGATGAGAAATACACATCGTGTCGTCACCCGTGAAGAGCTGGAGCATCACATCTGGGGCGATACGTTGCCTGATAACGATGTGTTACGCATGCACATTTACAGCTTGCGTAATGTAGTTGATAAACCGTTCTCCAATAAACTGATCCAGACTATTCATGGTTCGGGCTACCGCCTAGTTGCTGAGCCATCAACTCAATGAAATCAAAAGCTTCCCTGAAGTTCCGCATACTTGCAGCATTAGTACTCATCGTCAGCGTCACCAGTTTTTTGTTTGCAGGTGGGGTGTTGCTTATCAAGTCGCAACTTGAATCAAGAATTTTTGGTGACATGGTAGCCGAACAGATGCAGGTGCTGACTGCACAACTTGTTGAAGGCACATACCATGAAGATGCATTATTCAACGGCTGGCAGTTTCATACCGGCGAGGAGGCCAGAAATATTGCACCGGAGATCGCTGCATTAGAGCCAGGTTCATATCACACTATCTCGGCTGGCGGTTCTTTTTACCAGGTTGAAGTAGGCGAATGGAATGGCAGTCCTACTTATTTGACCTACGATATTACCGAGTGGGAAGCACAGGAACATGCTGTATTACGCATGCTTCTCTATGGTCTTTTGCTGGTGTTGATTGTGGCGATTGCCATAGGTTTAAGCGCTACGCGTGCCATTCTGGCCCCAGTGAGGGACCTGTCACGACAACTTACAGATATTGAACCGGGACAAACAAGTTTGAGAATTGCTGACGATTATATTGGTACAGAGATCGGCGAGATTGCATCTTCGTTTGACAAATATCAGGAACGTTTGGATAAATTTGTGGAACGGGAACGCTCGTTTACTGCTGCGGCTAGTCACGAGCTACGTACGCCGCTGACCGTGATGATGGGCGCCTTGGATGTACTATCTGCCGATACTCATAGCCCGGCGTCGCAGCGAGCGTTGGAACGTATAAACCGAGCCTGTACAGAAATGCTTGCCTTCATCGAAGCAACGCTTCTTTTATCGCGCGAAGAAAGCAGCCAGATCTATCAGGACAGGCCCATAGACCTTGTGACTCTGGTAGATCAATGTCTGGAAGATTATGCAAGCCAGATCGCAGACAACTCACTGTTAATAGAACGTGATTATGTGAGCTCGCCGCGATTATTTTTGCCCGTTAATCTGGTGAAAATAACCGTTAGTAATCTGCTGCGAAATGCTATTGAGCACACTCATGGAGGAAACATAAGGATTCAAATCCGAGACAAAGAATTTTCGATCAGTGACACAGGTGAAGGTATCCCTAATGACAAGCTAACACAGGTGTTTGAACGCAGTTACAGTACTAAGGTTGATGGGACAGGGCTGGGACTTAATCTCGTTAGAAGAATTTGTGATCGATTGCACTGGACCATCACATTAGACAGCTCACTTGGTTACGGAACATTAGTCACAGTGATTTTCCAACAAAAAGAAAAGGAAATTCTTCACACTTTTTAAGGTTATTTCAGGAAGGCGGCGCACAATGGAATTACAACCTAAAGAAGTAACATGTGATGAATCTAGGTCTACCCTTGAGTCTTTCGACACTACTAATATTAATATTGCAGTTAAGTTTCTGGCAATGGGGGCTGAGCTATGAGCACTTGTTAACACTCAGTGGTTACGTTGCTATCAACTTTATGTCCATCACGATGATGCTGTCAATGCGTCCACGCTGGCAGGAATCGCCGGTAGGCGGATTGGATAAAATGTATCAACTGCATAAATGGACCGCCATTCTGGCTGTCATTTTTGCTATGGCACACTGGCTAATCGAAATGACAGGTGATTCCCTCAAGGCGCTTTTTGGGAAAGAGCGTGGTTTAAGGGAGGCTGACTTTACAGGCTTCTTTGAAGTGTCCGCAAAATCGGGGTAGAACCCATAACTGGGTATTGATCAGAGTGTTTTTATGATTACTGACTCATTGGTGTGATCATGTTTAGAAGCATAGCGGAGAATCTGGATTTCTCAGAACGGATATTATGTTTGTAGTCATTATTTGCTAAGCTCAAGATGCCAATTATCAAAGGAGGAGTTTTATGGCTAACATGATGAAAGCCGCCATTTTTGTAGAGCCGGGTCGTATTGAGATTGATGATAAACCCGTTCCAGAAATTGGCGATAACGAAGCGTTGATGAGAATCACCACAACAACCATTTGTGGTACTGATGTGCATATTCTTAAAGGCGAATATCCAGTTGAAAAAGGCCTGACTATTGGTCACGAGCCAGTTGGGATTATTGAAAAACTCGGTAAAAATGTTAAAGGGTATCAGGAAGGGCAGCGCGTTATTGCCGGTGCTATTTGTCCAAGTTTTACCTCATATGCTTGTCTGGATGGTTGTTCGGCACAAGATGGCGGTGCCCATGCACATGGATATAAACCGATGGGTGGCTGGCGTTTTGGTAACACCATTGATGGCGCGCAAGCAGAATATCTTTTAGTACCAGATGCGCAGGCAAACTTATCGCCGGTCCCAGATAACTTGACTGATGAACAAGTGCTGATGTGTCCAGATATTATGTCTACAGGTTTTGCCGGGGCAGAAGCAGCCAATATTAAAATCGGCGACATGGTAGCTGTCTTTGCACAAGGCCCGATTGGTCTTTGCGCCACAGCAGGTGCAAGATTAAAAGGTGCGAGCCTGATTATTACCGTTGATGGGATTGATGAGCGATTAACGATTTCAAAACAAATGGGTGCTGATGTTACGTTAGATTTTCGTAAAGATGACGTTGTTGCTGAAATATTGAAATTAACCGGTGGTCGAGGTGTTGATGTTGCCATCGAAGCTTTGGGTCAACAAAGCACCTTTGAGGCTGCACTTAAGGTTTTGAAGCCCGGTGGCACCCTATCGAGCTTAGGTGTCTATTCCTCAGATTTAACTATCCCTCTTGGAGCATTTGCAGCAGGGCTTGGCGACCACAAAATTATTACTTCCCTTTGTCCCGGTGGCAAAGAACGTATGCGCCGATTAATGACAACGATTTCACAAGGTCGCCTCGACTTGAGTGCAATGGTGACACATCGTTTTAAGCTCGAAAATATTACCGATGCTTATGACTTATTCTCACACCAACGAGACGGGGTGTTAAAGGTTGCCATTGGAACATGACATCATTAAATTTTTAATTTCAAGGGCATCGTCTTTTAATCGGTATTTTCACCTTTGAGGGGCTCCCCAAAAAGATTGTCATGCTAAGTGTGTGTTATAGGCAAGAATTGTGCGTTTGGAAGGCCTTAAATCATGAAAAGAAAACGCCATCCAGTCGAGCTAATCATAATAGCAGTCAAGCAACACGAGGCTGGCGCAACCGGTGGCTGGTTCAATACAGGTCTTTATATTTAACATCAGTGGCATATTGGCATGGTCACACCGATGCAGTAAGAGCACTTTTTGAAGCAGAAGCGAAGACTGAGATAATTGGCTTTGACGGCAAAACAACTCTGGCACTAGCAAAAGAATGCCACTACACAGAAATTTAACTATGGATGGCCACCTACAAAGGCGTAATACTTGTCTAATCCTGTGTCCGGAATTAGCTGACCACTACATTAAGTCCTTAAAGCCTAAGCAAAAAAGTGGTCTACAAGACTGGATTAAAAATGTAAAAGGAGTAGGCTTTATTCTTGTATCCCTTATATTTTTTAGTTGAGTGCTTAAGCTAATCTCGTGTGTTGTAACTTCATTGGAGTTGATATGAAAAAAAACATTCATCCTATTGAGAGAGCTGTTAGGGTCGTCGTTGGCCTTGTTTTAGTTTCCATGGCCTTTGTCGGACCGGCAAACTTGTGGTTCCTTGCAGGTATCTTTCCGATTTTGACGGGCCTAAGTGGTTGGTGCCCTCCTTATCAATTATTGGGGATCTCTACTTGCTCATCAAAAAAAGAATAAACTAAATGGGTTTGAGTCTATAAACATGACTCAATAAAGATGGATTCATAAATTTTCTGATGAAATATTTATGATTATCCTGCAAATTAACCCCTTCTTTTAATTAAAAAAGGGGCTAAACCGTTTAGACAATTGGAGTTACTAGAGCATGCTCATCTAGACCAAGTCTAGCCAAGACAAAACCAAATAATACTCCAATAGGTGAGCTCATCGGTTATGCCCTGTTTATACGGACGGTTTAAAAACGGTTGAAAACTTCAATCGCGTCTAGCGACTCATATGAGGCTTAAGGAATCGTTCAATATAGTCAAATAAACCGGGATAGAATTCTTCTCTATTCAGTGCTGCTTGTCTTCGAACATATCGGGGCGAGGATGCGAACTCAGCCTATAGTTTGAAAATGCTCAGAAAGCGCACCGAATGAAAATCTCTTTAAGCTAAATGCTTTTTACTTCGCTTATGCTTGTTGATATTCATTAGGGTGTCTTGGAAGGTTTTCGCTCTTAGCAATGTTGCTGCCATTCCTGACATGCGCCTAGGTTTTCTGCCAAAACGCCCAGATTGCTCAAATCGTTCTTTTGAATTTTCATCCATTTTCTCAAGCCTCTATATATCTTTTAATACGCCTAACAAAAACTTTGGCACGATTGACTATGAACAGTAAGTTAACCAACGAGTAAATATTGTAAAGTGGTTGAGTTGTTAGTAAAAGTCGAATTATATTTATTAAAAGAACGTAAAAACCGATGTATATGATGCTTAACTACAAACAGTTGCATTATTTTTAGGTCGTTGCCAGATAGGGCATTATTGTCAAGGCAAGTGAGCATCTTCATATTACGCCGCAAACCATAAGTGGCCAACTCAGTCTGCTGGAAGACTATTACGCGGTCGATTTGTTCAATAGAGTGGGGCGTAATTTGCAGCTCTCATCTTCAGGGCAACAAATCTTCAGTTATGCTGACGAGATATTTTCACTGGGCCATGAGCTTGAACAGATGATACAGGCTCGGCCGGAAGTGCAACCTTCCTTGTTTAAGGTCGGGATCATGGATGTTGTTCCTAAGCTTATTGCCCATCAGATTCTATTGCCAGTAATTAAAAGAGAATATTCCACCAAAATGGTATGTCGTGAGGCAAATCTCGAAGAGTTGCTAACTGATTTGGCTTTGCACAAATTAGACCTAGTAATAGCAGACCTTACAGTTACCGCTGGGTTTAGTTCTCGTGGACACAGCCATGAACTTGGAAAATCATCGATCTGTTTCCTTGGCAGCCAGGATATAAAGGAATCTTTGACTGGTGATTTTCCGGTTTCGTTGAATAACGCCCCCATGTTGTTACCAACTGTTGGCAGTCAACTTCGTATGGATATTGATCAGTGGCTTAATTACAATCAGGTTATACCTGCAATTGTCGCTGAATTTGACGATAGTACGCTGATGAAAGCCTTTGCTCAGGAAGGCGTGGGCATTATGATTGCTCCCACTGTCATTAAGGAAGCCGTGATGAAACAATACAATCTTAGATTCATTGGCGAGGCTAATGAATTATCACAAACCTTTTATGCTATTTCTGTAAAGAAAAAAATCAGTAACCCGACCACTGTAGTGGTGATTGAGACAGTTAAGAAGGTGATTTTTTCGTCATGACAAAATCAGCAGAGAATACTGATGCTGGCAAGTCCGGCGAAGCAATGCAATTTATCTGCATACTATATTGCCTCGATAAGCGAGATTTAATAACAGCTAAACAACCCACATGCTAAAACACAGATGAACACCGCACCCAAACAAAAACGAAACTCGATGCTGGACCTTTTGCTCAGTATCATCCTGCCCGCCATTATTCTGATGAAATTCAGCACAAGTGAGTATCTTGGCGCTTCTGGCGGCTTGCTGGTCGCGCTTGCTTTTCCCCTCAGTTGGGGTCTGTTTGAGCTGATCAAACATCGAAAATTTAACTTTATCGCTTTGTTGGGCTTGATAAGTATATTGCTGACCGGTGGCATTGGCCTTTTGGAGCTGGATATCAAATGGTTGGCCATTAAGGAAGCTGCTGTTCCCGGGCTTATTGGCATTGTGGTGCTGGGGTCTGTATTTACGCCCTATCCTTTAGTGAGAACCTTGCTATACAACCCGGCAGTGATGAATATTAAGTTAATTGAAGAGAATCTAGAGCAAGCTAATAACCGTCACATATTTGAGGCGCGTCTTATGAAAGCCACTTTTCTTGTTGCAGGCTCTTTTGCTTTTTCAGCCGTCATGAACTTCATTCTGGCAAAAACTATCGTTAAAAGTCCGGCCGGCACACAGGCGTTTAATGAGGAGTTGGGACAACTAACGCTATACAGCTACCCTGTTATCGCAGTCCCATCGATGTTGATGATGCTGGGCATACTATATTACTTGTGGCGAAGCATTCACGAATTGACTGGCCTAAAGCTAGAAGAAGTTTTAGATCCCAAATAGTCTCGCCACCCCCCCTTTTTTATCGGTTAACACTAAAGAAATCAATCAGTTGAGTTAAGGCATTGATGGGGAGTGATTTTTTGCCTGTCTAAGGCCTACAAAAGCCCCAACACATTTTCGCATTGAGGCTTTTTATATTCTTGCTGGTGCTCAGGGCAGTAATGAGAACTGAACAATACTAGGGTCGAGATGAGTTACTTAATGCTCTCCAGAGTTGTGCTAATGATTGCCACCCTTTTTGCCCTCTTTACCTTTACATTTGTCTAGTTCTTCGAAGGTTGTTGCTGAAATAACACATTGCTTTCTCTGTTCCATACGAATGAGCATTTGTGCTTTACGCGACTCTAATGTCATTTCAGAATGATCGCCCTTGTTTCCATGCTGGGACTGATGTTCTTCTGCGTTAGCAGTCGATACTGCTAAAATGATAAAAGAGCCAGTAATCACGGATAAAAGTAGATTTTTCATAAGAGTTATCCCTTGTACTGGATGAAGTGAGTTGGTAAATTTTTATATTTTATACAGTTAACAACAACCAACCCTATCCCGTCAACCGTATGCGATGGAAATAGGCTGATTGCATAAAAAGACAGCACTAATCAAGCGTGAATCTGGAACTTGAACTTTACAAACAAAAAAGCCCCAACACTTTACAGCATTGAGGCTTTCGGATTCCTAATGGTGACTGGGGCCTGACTCTAACCGGGCATTATGTTAGTTTCTATACCCAACACAAATATGTTCATTCTGGTCTGAAACTGTTTTTTGGTATCAACCTGTCAGATGAAAAGCTACATACTTTCTGCTTCAGAAATAGCCTTTCTGGCTAAACGACCGGCAGCGCCTTTGGCATCGGCGTTTTTAATCTGTTCCAGATTGACTGGCTCGCCGACAATAATGACCCCCCCCATGGCAGCCCCCCAGTGAGGGACACATTTGTAGATATAGATACCATCTTGGGTAAATGTCCGATCGTAGTTTTCATTAATGGGTGATTCCCAGTGCTCAGCATCTTCCGGAATTAAGCCCTCAAGTGACTTTGTATTGTGAGTCGGCATATTGCGCCAAGAAACAGTGTCTCCACTCTTGATGGAGATGACCAGCGGAATGTACTTAAGCCCTTGCGCCATAACAGTATGGGTTTCGGGGCCTTCGCTAGCTGGCTCATCGGCTGGAGTGGTGATTGCTTGATCAGCGGTCGATACAGAAGCAGTCTTTTCAGCTTCAATACTCGTCGACGTTGATTCAGTTTGAGCTGTCGCATCTGTCTGATCACTCTCAGCGACAGGTTCATCTTCCATAACATCTGCAGTGTCTGATGTTGACGGAGTATTGTCTTCAGCCATATCCTTATTGCTCTGATTTTCAGAGCTAATGTCAGTTTCTGGGCTTTGTTTGGTGTCAGAATTGTCATCGCTACCACAAGCAGTGACCACCGTAACGGCTACGAATGACATTGTCAGTGCCATTACAATTTTTCTAGCCTGTGTAATCGTCGTAGTTGGTTTAAGCATCTTTTGTATCTCCTTAAGAAAAATATTCTAATTACATTGTCAAAGTGGCAGCTGCAGTCGGTTCGATATCCAGATATCAGCTTTAGATACTAGGGAGGGTGTCCAATTATGACTTTGCTTTATGTTGGTAAAAAGTTAATTGTAGTCCGAAGCATAACAAATTAAGTCAAAAACAAAAAAGCCCCAACACTTCTCAGTATTGAGGCTTTGATATATCTAATAGTGCCTAGGCCCGGAATCGAATCGGCACGACCGCAAAACCTGGTCACTCTTCAAAACGATATATCCGGGCTTAATAAATAGAAGGAAGCTAAGCCTTTTACATTTTCGCCATTGCATTGATATTGTGGTTCGAACATATAGTGAAATTTTTCGAGATTTTTTTAGCTGCTATTGAAGTAAGTTAAAAAATCCTAATTAGTTTTAAGTGCAAACTGGCGAGCAAAGCTATTAAGAATTGAACGACTCTAAATAAGCATACAAGTCGTCCTTGATTTTCAGCTTCTGTTTTTTCAGCATCTCAATCTCATCATGGGCTACGTGCACAATCTGTGCTTCCATGTTTTTAATTTTTTGATCGAGTTCGTTGTGCTTTTCAAACAACTGCATGAAATGGTGATCTTTGTTCTTAAGTTTGGTGATCAGTTCACGATGTTCGGGAAACATGTTTATCTCCTTTCGAAGTACAATTATTCGTTTTAAGAAATTGCTGATTAGTCAGTGCTCAGAAAGCCCTAAGTGGACATATTAACGCCTCTTCTTTTGCTTATTAACCAATAACGTTGGGTATGAATCTAGTATAGGAGGCTGGCGAGTTCTTGTCATTAATGCAACTCAACAAACTACTTGGCATATGATAGCTAAGCTGGGACATTTAATCAGTTAGTAAGTTGATACGCGGGGAAGTCGCTTAATATTGATGAAATTTCTATCTCAAGCCGCCTAACTTGATGGTAAGTTCAGAAATGAGTGCCTTAACCAAAATTGGTTCAGAACATTGGACGAAGCCAAATATGAAATTAACTTGTGGCGGGAGCATTACAACCACATCCGACCGCATAGTTCACGGAATTACATGCCACCAGTTGAATACGCAAAACAGGCAGTATAAAGTAAACAAATCTTATCAATGGATTAGTACTAATTCTGGAAAAAGGTCAGCAGGGAAGTACAAAGTGGCGATTCAAGTACTTATGATGAAACGAGCAAAACGTACATTTACCCTATCTGAGAAGGACCTTGTCTTTAACTTATGGAAGCAAGGTGCTGGCTTTAGTGATATTGACCTGGTCTAGACGCAGCTCCAAGTATCGTTTTTACCGCTCTACCGGAATCAAGCCAAAAGAAACGCTTAAAGCTATCGGTTTCAAGCGGTCCGGAATCCTATATAGTGTATTGGCTCTGAAACAGGCGAGGCTTTATATTTTTTCAATAGCATCTATAATGACATCAATCTGTAAGACTTCACTACTGATATGGCGGGATGATTGAATAAAAAGACTTTTACTTAAGATTATCAATGTAAATTGATTATCACACTAGATGAGGCAGTCGGGTCTAAAAAATATGTCTTACTGACAATAAATAAATCAGCTATGGAGACTCGACAGGCTTTCAATTAACTAAGGTAGAGTTGATTACTTCATGGAGAGTTATTTTGTTTATCAAGAAATTCTACTGCTACTGCCAAATCTTGTTGATTTAGATCTTTGGATTCATGTTCATCCAGCATTCTCTGAAGTCTTTCCTTCATAATTGCATCATGCAATTCTGCTTGCCTGCGCTCATCACGAAGTGACTTGAGCAATGCATTAGCCATAAATACCATCAAAATCATAAATGGAAATGCCGCAAGAATGGACATGGTTTGTAATGCTGACAAGCCACCACTCATTAACAGCATGCCCGCAACCAATAATTGCACAACACCAAATACCAGTCGTAATAATCTACTGGGAACCAAGACCCCTTTACCCGTAAACATGCCCAAGACAAAGGTCGCTGAATTCGCTGAAGTAATCACAAACAGGATAATCAAAATCAACACCAGCGGACTCAACACAACAGACCAGGGCAGTAGCTCGAGTAAGGAAAAAAGTCCACCGCTTATCTCATTTGAAACCACCACTCCTAGACCTGCATCTTCAAACATTTCGTAATACAAAGCGGAACCGCCAAAAGTTGCAAACCATAATGCACTCAGTAGCACTGGCATCCCGATAACACCCAACACAAACTCCCGAATTGTACGTCCACGCGAAATTCGGGCAATAAAACTACCAACAAATGGTGCCCATGAAAGGCCCCAGGCCCAATAGAAAATTGTCCAGCGCTCCACCCATTCATCCCCGGTATATGGTGTCATCACCAGACTCATGCCCATCATGTTATTAAAATAATCACCAATCGCATTGGTCATTGCCGCTGTAATAAAATCTGTCGGCCCGGCGAAAAAAACAAACAACAGAATGACTGCTGCAAGGATCATATTCGCATCACTAACATAACGCACCCCGCTCTCTAATGGCGCCATGGCACATAATAGAAAGATAATGCCAACCCCGGCCAAAATTGCCAGCTGCTGAGTTTCGCCAAATCCAATACCAAACACTGCATCCATACCACTATTCACCTGAATCATGCCTAAACCCAGCGTGGTAGCAACGCCAAATACTGTTGAGACCACCGCAAGAATATTAATGGCATGCCCTGTTCCATGGTCGACCCGATCGCCCAGAGTTGAGCGAAACGTCTCACTAATCAGTCCGGGCCTGCCCTGTCTGAAGCGCACATAAGCAATCGCAAGACCGACAACCGCAAAATTGGCCCATTGATGAAACCCCCAATGAAATAATGAATAACTCAAAGCTAAACCGGCAGCTGCTGGCGAGCCAGGTTCTGCAGCACCTAAAGGAGGATTAACATAATGCGTCATAGGTTCAGCAACGCCCCAGAACACTAGCCCAACCCCCATACCTGCTGAGAAAATCATGCCGAGCCAAGACCTATAAGAGAATTCAGGCGCTTCTCCATCGGCACCGAGTCGAATATTACCGTAACTGCAAAGTGCGATACTTAAACAAAAAATCAGAAAACCAGTAGTAACAAATAAATATAACCAGCCAAAATGAGAGGTTGTGAAGTTGAGGCCTTGCTCAGCCCATATGGTGAAGGTGTCAGGAAAGCCAATTCCGAGCGCAACAAAAGCGAATAAAATCACCAATGAAATATAAAAAACCCAACCGGGTGCTTGGTTAGACAATCCAACTCTCCTAAAAGGCAGAAAATGCAAATAATGCCGTTAGATCCAACATGATTCCTTCAACATTACTAAGCCTATATTGCTGAATTGCTCATCATACGTGCTCATGTTCCCTCAAAACTGGGCCAGACTTTGAGATTGGTTTAGGCACAGGTCTTTTCGCCAGCCCTCTTGGTATAGAAGTAGGAATTGAGCCTTGTAAAGAAATGACTCACATTGTCGTCGAACACAGAAGAGGGCATCGCAGAATCCTTACCATTTTGTAACAATAGCTTCGATTTCTTTCTAGTCGTCATCACAATTCTAATCTACTCTCAATTAAATGTTCTGTGATAAAAATGGAATAAAAATATTAGCACTTTAAGCACTTTAAGCACTATCAGCAGCCTGAGCTGATTCAGCCATAATGTCTTCTGCATGCGCTACAAACGGCATACCTGGCTTGCCAGTACACAAAGGTGTTTTATGAAAGCTACAAAAGGTTTTAGACCCTCCAGCAAGGGTTTTAACGTTGCTAAAACCTGATTGTACGAGAATCCGATGCGCCAAATAGCTACGAAAACCTACCCGACAGTACAGCAGAATCGCCGTGGATTTCTGCAAAGTATTCAGTTGGCATCTAAAGTCTGCCAGTGGCATGTTAACCGCACCCTCTATATGCCATGACTGGTATTCTGATTCACTTCTTACATCAACAATGACGGCATCTTTTGGAAGCTTATCGAACTCCTCTGCATACCAGAAATCAATATCTTTCTTTATGAAATTACTAGCAACAAACCCCGCCATATTGACCGGATCTTTTGCAGAGCCATATGGCGGTGCATAAGCAAGCTCAAGATCACATAACTCGAACACACTCATCTCTTTTCGTACGGCTACGGCAAAAATGTCTATCCGCTTATCGATGCCATCATAACCTACAATCTGCACGCCAAGTATATGTCCGGTTTCCGGCTTGAAGAGCAACTTCAGGTGCATGGGGCGGGTGTTGGGGTAATAACCAGCATGCCCAGAAGGGTGGAGGTAAACTTTTTGAAAAGCGATCCCAGCTTTACGTAGGGCTTTCTCTG
>Ga0307934_1000241_pt1 | contig 42499 bp, 39 predicted proteins | sample OrgLakmetageno90_FD_201838 | JGI IMG/M metagenome (GOLD analysis project Ga0307934, IMG submission 201838) | Saline water microbial communities from Organic Lake, Antarctica - #90 | ecosystem: Environmental > Aquatic > Non-marine Saline and Alkaline > Saline | place: Antarctica: Organic Lake...
GATGCAGTTAGAATTAGAAAAATTAATTAACAAGGCGGCTTAATAAAATTAGTCACATATTTTGTAGCTATTCCAATGGAGAAGAAACATCAAACAATGAAATCTTAAGTAAGCTAACCGAAGCTGCTCAATCAATTTATAAAATTGATGCTTTTCAAAAAGTAAAAGACATTTACGATAATGATGGTTCAATTACTGATGATATCAAAGACAAATATTTGAGAAGAGGTGAATTTGGAGAATTAATTTTACATTTATTACTGAGGGACTTTCACAACACAATCCCTCTTCTATCTAAAATATATTTTAAAGATTCTTTTGGAGCAACAGTTCACGGATTTGATGCGGTTCATATAGAACAGAATACAAAAACTTTATGGCTAGGTGAATCAAAATTGTATAAAGATGGAAAAGCAGGAATTAAGGCTTTAATACAAGATATTGATGAGCATTTTCAAAGCGATTATTTAAACAATGAGTTTTTGATTGTCTCAAAAAAACTAAAACATTTCGACAATATACCTGAAAAAGATTATTGGCTAAATCTAATGAGTAAATCCACAAAATTGATAGACCAATTAGACTCTATTAACATTCCGCTATTATGTACTTTTGATTCTGATTTATTTACTAACCATTCTGACGAAAACAACCAAGCTTTCATCAATGAATATTTAGCTGAAATGAAAGAGTTAAAGCAATATTTTGATGACAACAACAATCATCCGTTAAAAACAAAATTGAACATAATTTTAGTTTTGTTTCCAGTTCAAAACAAGGTTGAATTAGTCAAAGGTTTACATAATAAACTTTCATTACTTCAAAAATTAGGAGAATGATAGAAGAATTACTTTTAGACATAGATAACATAGAAGTTTTTGACTTTGAAAGCACTTTTGCACTGTACAAAAGAGTTTCAGAAATTATTATTAAAAATGAAGTTATTGCGCAAAGATTGATTGTAAATATTTTAGATAACAAAGATAAATTTGACCAATCATTAAATATTGTTCTAACAGATTTAATTGAAGCTGTTGGATTCTACCCATATATTTCTAAAGAAAACTTAAAGTTAGACTCTACCGATTCACTTATTAGACAAGTTTATCATCATTCAGAGAATTTAGATAAATATCTTCACGAAGACCAGAGACATCTTTTATCACTTTTAAATTCAGATAAAAATGTAATTGTTAGTGCTCCAACAAGTTTTGGAAAAAGTTTATTAATAGAAGAATTTGTTGCTTCAAATAAATTTAGAAACATCATAATTATACAGCCTACTTTGGCTTTACTTGATGAAACCAGACGAAAGCTTAAAAAGTATGATGAAAACTATAAATTAATTGTCAGAACATCTCAAGAATCTTCAACTGAAAAAGGAAATATTTATTTATTTACGGCTGAAAGAGTTAATGAATACAAAGAGTTCCCTCACGTAGATTTTATAATTATTGATGAGTTTTACAAACTAAGTTCAAAAAGAGATGATGAAAGAGCTGATTCTTTAAACAATGCACTTCATTACATTTTAAAAACATTTAATAGTAAGTTTTATTTATTAGGACCAAATATAGATGGAATCTCAGAAGGTTTTGATGAAAAATATAATGCAATATTTTACAAAACTAAGTCATCACTTGTAGATGTTAAAACAATTGACATTTATACTGAACATAAAGAGAAATTTGATAAGCCAAGAAAATTCAAAGAATACAAAGAAAATGTTCTGTTCGATTTACTATTTGATAACCAAAATCAACAATCTATAATATATTGTTCATCTCCTTCAAGAGTAAGGTATTTATCTAGTAAATTCTGCTCATATTTATTAAGCAAAATCAAAAATTCAACAAATAAAAAACTTGATATTGTTGAATGGATAAATGAAAATATTTCAAAAGATTGGAGTTTAATAAAACTGTTACAAAACAGAATTGGAATTCACGATGGTGCTTTGCAAAAACACATAACAACTTCTGTTATTGACTATTTTAACAAAGGAGATTTAAATTATCTTTTTTGTACAACAACAATTATTGAAGGAGTAAATACAAGTGCTAAAAACATTATTTTCTTTGATAAAACAAAAGGAAGTAGAACACCTATTGATTTTTTTGATTATTCTAATATTAAAGGACGAGCAGGTCGTTTAATGGTTCATTATACAGGAACAATTTTCAACTTCAACCCTGTTCCTCCTAACAAACAAGTAATTGTTGATATACCATTTTTTGAACAAAACCCAATATCAAATGAAGTTCTGATAAATTTAGATGAGAATGAAATAAAAGATACTAATTCTGAACAATACGAGGCAATAAAAGACATTCCGAATGACGAAAAAGAAGTAATAAAAAGCAATGGTGTACAAGTCTTTGGTCAAAGAAATATTATTGAAACTTTAAGAAACGATATTGATGATAAATATCATTTAATAGCCTGGAGTAATTACCCTACAAAGGAACAATTGTCCTATGTATTAGGATTAGCTTGGAATAATCTATTGAAACCAACAGAAACAGTTCGTCCGATGACATTAAATGGTTTAATTACTGTTACGCAAATTTACGGCTATAATCAAAGTATATGGAATTTAGTAAACAACACATTTGCATATTTAAAGACACTTAAACACAACCAAGATAAAGATGATTTGGAAATAATGGATGAGGCCATAAGACAAAGCTTCCAAACTCTAAAACATTGGTTTGAATACAAAGTTCCAAAATGGTTATCCGTAATTGACTCACTACAGAATTTCGTTTGTTTTGAAAAAGGATTAAGAGCGGGAAGTTATAGCTATTTTTCAAATTTAATAGAGAATGACTTTTTAAGAGAAAATCTTACAATTCTATCAGAGTTTGGAGTTCCAAGTTCCGCAATTAGAAAGTTAGAGAAATTAATCCCCTCAAATATGCCACAAGATGATGTAATAAAATCCATTCGAGAAAATAGACTTTATGAAAACTCTAGTTTTATTGAATATGAAAGGAATAAACTAAAGGAAACGTAAAAAAAACGTAGCCTAATCGAGTAGACGGCTCCGCCCCTAATTAGGAGCGGAGTTCGCCTCCTAGCTCCGCAGGATTTGCAATCCTGCGACAGGAAAACGTCACTATTCCAAAGAGTTACAAATTCAACCTAATACCTAACTTTTAAGGTTACATAACCCCTACTCCTCCTTCCAGTTCGAATGGTTCGGCGTGTACGGAATGTTTTTGCTGTCCAATTTCGCTTCCAAAGCCTGTACCTCGGTTTTCAGTGCATCTAAGCTTGCTCGTATTCCTGCATATTCTTCTTTCGCTATGCCATATTGCTCTTGGTTGGTCGTGGTGGGGTTAGAGGTAGAATACCAAGTATCAGAAACAATGTTTTCAATGCGCCCTGCTGTTCCTGGTAGTGTTTCCACATCGCGCTGCGATTTGTGAAAATCTCCCCACAATAACAATCGGAATTAATGTCTTTTTAATGCTACAATATCATTCGGAACTTGTCTCCTTATTCTATGTTTAAATTATTGAATAGCATTACATAATAAACCGGAATAACAATCGGAATAAAAACCAAAAAACAACCGGAATAACGACCGGAATATTATGTTTATATTTGAGCCATGAGCGATACATCGGAGTTTTATACTATGTCAGATGCAATGGAACCATTGTTCCCAGATGAACCTTCTAATAAATTAGAAAATTTAGCTATTACTCTAGTCTCGAAAGCAAGTAAACTATCTGGTAAACTGCACCCCATTACTAGAGATGCTGTCGCAGATTTTTTACGACCAATGAACAGTTATTACTCCAACTTAATTGAAGGACATGATACGCATCCCATTGAGATACACAAAGCGCTAAACAAGGATTATTCTGACGACAAAAAAAAACGAGATCTACAATTGGAAGCCTATGCTCACATAAAAGTCCAACAACTAATTTCTGAAGAATTAAAATCGAAAGAAGACCTTTTTAATACTTCCTCTTCAGCGTATTTAAAAAATATTCACCAGTCATTTTATGACTATTTACCCGAGAATTTTAAAACAGCTATAACCAAAGAAGGCGTTTCAAAAGAAATAATACCAGGTGAATTTAGAGAGAATGAGGTGGAAGTAGGAAGACATGTTGCTCCCTACTCCGGCAATTTAGGTGACTTTATGAATAGGTTTGAAGCATTTTATAATCCCTTAAACATTTCCAACCAATCAAAAATAAAAAGAGTGATATCCATTGGGGCTTCGCACCATCGTCTAGCATGGATTCATCCTTTTTTAGACGGCAATGGAAGAGTAGTAAGATTATTCTCTGATGCCTGTTTCATGAATGAAAACCTTCACGCATCAGGACTTTGGTCTATTTCAAGAGGATTAGCAAGAAACAAAGAGGAATATAGATCGCACCTCGCAAATGCAGATCTGAAAAGATTTAATAATTATGATGGTCGAGGAAACCTATCCAATAAAATGTTGGTAGAATTTTGTGAATACTTTCTAAAAACGGCTATTGACCAAATTGAATTTATGTCAGAGGTAATCGACATAGACAATATGCTAAATAGACTAACCAAATTTGCAGAATTAATGTTCCTAAAAAATAAGCTTAAACCAGAGGCAGAATATATTCTGACTAGCGTATTTTTAAAAGGCAAAATTTCAAAATCGGAGGCGATGAGAATAACAAAAACTTCTGATAAGACATTAAAGAACTTAACTGATGAAATGTTGAAGTTGGAACTTTTAAAGTCAAAAAAAGAAGGAAAGGAAATGATGTACTACGTGAACTATCCGATATCTTATGCAGCATCCATATTCCCCGGCCTATACCCGAGCAGTAAAGAAATTGATTTATTAAACAACATCTAATTATGAATTCTATCTACTCCTGTGAGAAATCTTAAACATAAAAATTAGCCTCAGTTCTAAAGATAGCCTAATCGTTAAGTCAAAACAAATCTTCCCTTATTTTCTCCATAAACGCTACTCCACCTTCCAGTTCGAATGGTTCGGCATGTACGGAATGTTTTTGCTGTCCAATTTCGCTTCCAATGCTTGCACTTCGGTTTTTAGCGCATCTAAGCTCGCTCGTATTCCAGCATATTCTTCTTTCGCTATGCCGTATTGCTCTTGGTTGGTCGTGGTGGGGTTAGAGGTAGAATACCAAGTATCGGAAACAATGTTTTCAATGCGCCCTGCTGTTCCTGGTAAGGTTTCTATATCTCTTTGGGATTTGTGAAAATCTCCCCACATCAGTATGCGAAGATCTTGCGCCGTTTCTTCCATGGCTTTAACTTGCTTCATCCATTGCAACTCTGCACCCGGGTAGCTTTGAATCGCCTTTTTAAAGTGTTTCAATTGGTCGTTCAATTCTTGCAATTCTGCGTTACTTCCTCGAATCCTTCTTCTGAGTTCTTGCACTTGTTTTTTAAACGCTATGTTTTCCGCCGTTTGTCTGTCTAAAGAAGAGTTCTCTAATGGAAGCACTTCAAATTCCACAGGTTCTACCAACTTTTCCAACTCTCCATTATCCACCTGCCATAGCTCTACCGTGTATTTTCCGGGCAATGCCAAGGGACCTTCATTTGGGTCGCTGTAGCGCCTTGTTTTGGCTTCCTTGGTACTAATTGGCGTAACGGCTGGATAACGCAAATTCCAAACGGCACGTTGCACACCTTCGCCTGTTGTCTGCTCTATTTTACGCACTTCCTTCCCAGCTGCATCTCGCACTACAAAAAGGAGGTACGCCTTTTCGTAATCATCTTCCGCTACAAACTCTTCGTAAGTCGGATAATCAATTTCCTCCTCCGCTTCTTTCGCCTTCTTTTCCTCTTCTTGTCGCTGCTCTTTTGGCGACTTTGGTTTCTCTTTTACATAATACGTAAACGTCGCGCCAAATTCTGGGTTGGGCGCAGCATACATAGATGCTCCTTGGCTTCCAACTCCTCTTAACCCTAGTGGGTTAGCTTCCACATAGGTCAATGCCTTTTTAATCGGGAAAATAGTTGCTGATTGTTCGAGAGTTTCCTTGCTCATCTTTCTCAGCGGACTGTAATCGTCCAAAATGTAAAATCCTCTACCAAAAGTTCCCAGCACCAAGTCGTTTTCTCGTTTTTGAACGGCCATGTCGCGCACTGCAATGGTCGGAAGGCCTGCTTTTAGTTGCACCCATTTTGCCCCTGCATTCACACTCACAAAACAACCAAATTCCGTTCCTGCAAAAAGCAAATTCGCATCCACATGGTCTTCTGCAATAGAATACACCGTGCCTCTAACTGGCAAGTTATTTTGGATGGCTGTCCAACTTTTTCCTTTGTCGCTACTCTTTAGCACGTAAGGTTTAAAGTCTCCTTTTTTGTGGTTGTTGAATACGGCGTACACCACATTGGCATCGTGCTGCGAAGCCCACAGCATATTTACGTAGGTCATTTTTGGTACACCTGGAAAAGCATCCTTTTTCTTCCAAGTGGCACCGCCGTCTTCCGAAACTTGAATTAATCCGTCATCGGTTCCGGCATACAGTAAGTTTTTGTCTTTTGGCGATTGGTCAAAGGCCACAATGTTTCCATAAATGGTGGTCGACTTGTTTTTCATCACCACATCTGGCGATTGCACCTCGCCCATCACTTTCAGTTTGTTTCGGTCCAACTGTCGCGTTAAGTCTGGAGAAATGGCTTTCCAGCTGTTTCCTCGGTCTTCGGTTTTAAACACCTTGTTGGCACAGAAAAATAGCGTTTTCGGGTCGTGCGGCGAAATGAGTAAAGGCGCATCCCAATTCCAACGGAAGGCTGCTTCGTCTTTCCTAGGTTGTGGTTTAATTCCAATACGCTCTCCTGATTGGCGGTCGAAACGAATTAATCCGCCGTACTGCCACTGGGCATAAATAATGTTCGGGTTGGTCGGATCTACCTGTGTTTCGTAACCGTCTCCGCCAACGGTAATGTACCAGTCGGCATTTAAAATTCCCGCATTATTCAGCGACCTAGACGGTCCACCTTGAGAATTGTTGTCTTGCGTTCCACCAAACACATTGTAAAATGGTTCGTCGTAATCGATGGACACTTTGTAAAACTGTGTTACCGGAAGGTTGGCTTTGTATTCCCAAGACGCAGCGTGGTCGTAGGTTTCATAAATTCCACCATCGCAACCCACAATCCAGTGGTCGGTATTGGTTGGATTAATCCAAATGCAGTGGTTGTCCACGTGCTTGTTTCCTTCTCCAGTTTCTTGAAAGGTTTTTCCACCATCTTCGGTTTGGTGCAGCCACGTATTCATGCTAAATACCTTGTCCACATCGTGCGGATCGCAAATAATTTCTTGGTAATAATTTCCGGAGGTTTTATAATCGCTGCGTTTTTCCCAGGTCGCTCCTTTGTTGTTCGATCGAAAAAATCCAGATTTATCCTCTTCAGCTTCCACAATGGCATACACCACATTGGCATCTGCCGGCGAAACGGCTAAACCAATTCTTCCCATTTTTCCCGAAGGCAATCCACTTTTGGATTCTTCCCAAGTTTTTCCACCATCTGTTGTTTTGTAAATCGCACTTTCTGCGCCACCACCAATGTAGGTAAACACGTGTCGCCTTCTTTGGTGCACCGCCTCATATAAAATATCTGGATTGCTTGGGTCCATCACCAAATCACTCGTTCCTGAGTTTTCAGAAATAAAATGGATTTGCTCCCAGGTCTCTCCACCGTCCACTGTTTTATATACCCCTCGGTCTCCACCACTTGACCACAATGGACCATAGGCAGCAACGTAAACCACATTAGAATTTCTTGGATCTACAATTATTTTAGAAATGTGCTCGGAGTCTTTCAGTCCCATGTTTTTCCACGACTTTCCGCCATCGGTAGACTTGTAAACGCCGTCGCCATATCCTACTGAACGTTGGTTGTTGTTCTCACCTGTTCCCACCCAAAGCGTTGTAGATTGGTTCGGATCCATGGTTATACAGCCGATAGAATATGAACCTTCTCCGTCAAAAATGGGCGTGTAACTTACGCCATGGTTGGTGGTTTTCCATACCCCACCGGAAGCAACTGCTACGTAGTATTCGTTAAAGTTATCTGGGTTCACCGCCAAATCTGCTACTCGCCCAGAAGTTAAGGCAGGACCAATACTTCGGAACTTCATTCCACTAAGTACTTCCGATTTTAACCAATAATTGTCTGCGCTTCCTTTCTTCTGCCCAAAAGCAAAAGAAGTGGAGATTAATAAACTAAGGCAAAGGAGTAGGTGTTTTGTTTTCATGTTCAATCTTTTATGCGTTTTGCGAAGGTTTTTCGCCTGATTTTTTTTTTAGGATTTTAAAAGTAACCCTAAATCACGATACAACGAAATGAAAGGGGCGAAAGGTAAGTGAGTATTAATGTGAATGTGCATGAAATAACTTACTTTTTAGTTGATTAGATACTGTTGGATATTGATTGACCAAACACAAATTCATAATTTTATAATCATGAAAAAAAGAATAGTTGACCTCATTTTTATAGTCGTATCTGCTTTCGTATTAATTGTACTTTCAGAATATGAAGTGTTGGAAAAATATGTGGGTTTTTCGCTCATTCCTATATTGATGGCCTATTTCTTTGGGCAGTATTCGGAAAGGAAATTTAAAAAATAAGTCCTACTTACTTTAATTCACATTAGCTCGCAACCATTTAATTCCATTAAACGGCATTGCTATTTGCCCATTTTTAGTGAACTAGAAGCCCAAAAATCTGTTAGATTAGAAAGGGAAATAAAATTTCCGGATGATTTCGATTCAATAACAGGTTATTTAGAAGTCTTTAAGAATCGACCTGACTTACTTTAAAATCAAATACAAGCTATGGTTTTCGCGAACACTGATAAAGAAATAACATTAATTTATAACTCCACTGAACACGTGGGTCAACAAATTTTGGCCTATGCGCAGCTAGAAAAAATAACCATTCGCACCGTTGATTTGGTTCACGAGAAAATAACTCCCACCCAATGGGCAGAATTCGCTTCAAGATTGGACATTCCTGTGGTAGATTTAATAAACACGACGAGTCCGGGATTTGAAAAAAAATTTGGAATAACAGAACATTCATCAGAAAATGATTGGCTCACCTTGTTGGTGAAAAACCCAGATAAGTTAAAAGCTCCAATTGTTATGAAGGGCGACAAAATAAAAATGATGAACAACCCGCAAGAGATGTTGTATTTTACCAAGTAAGGTCTTTGTAAATACAAAACAAGCTGCGAAGGATGAAAGAAATTTCATCCTTCTCTTTTTATACCTTCACTAAAAATAGCTCGAAAGCATCTTCAATTCAGACTGCAAAAACTTAAAAACCAACAACAAAAAAGGCAGCTTTTTAAAGCTGCCTTAAGGTAAAAGTAGGTGTAATTAGGATTGACCAAATTTTTCATGCTCACCAATTTCAGGCACTTCGTCCGTCAATTTAGCCTTAACAAATTCAAAGAGCTGAATAATTTTGCTCTCGTCTGCATTCCAATGTTCTCCTTTGTTGATTTTTACTTCTAAAATAGCTACCTCGGGATCATCGATTCCACCGGGGAACCAAGCTGCTACTCCACTACTCCAATATTTTGAAATCAATTCTTTGTTCTGCGTCAATTTAGCTTGACCCGACAGGGATACATAGACTTGCTCTGAAGGATTAGAAAAAGTAATACCTACTTCTTGACCATCATTGACTACTTCGTATACCTTACCTGAGTTTTTAGAGGTAAAAAAGTATAACGTTCCGTCGTAGTCGTCTTGCACCAACGACATGGGTCTGGCGTGGAGGTCTTTTTTCCCTTCGCCGTTGACCGTCGTTAACATTCCGACTTTTATCTTACTGATTAAATTCCATATTAATGATTTATGTTCTGGACTTGACATGTTTCTTGTAGTTTTAAATTTTTGATATTATTTTGATTTCCTCCTTTTCCTGCAGTTCACACTTTCACAATTTCATTGTTTAGCAACCTTACTGCGCTAGTTGAACTGAAAATTTAGGATACAAAAAAGGTGCACCTTAGGTGCACCTTAATTCATTTAGCTGTCTGCAAATTAACTGACTGTTTCTTTCAGTTTTTCTAGTCCTGCTTTGAAATCTTCCGAGCTCTTTTTGATAGCTTTATTTACTTCACTCCACTTTTCCTCCGTGGCGTTTTCTATTTCGTGGTAACGAGTCTGCAATTCTTCTTTCTTCGCTTCTAGCTCATGAATTCTTCGCTCGTATTCTTTCCTAGACTCTTCTCGGACCTCGTTTGATTTTGATTTCCACTTATCTAATGTATTAAAAATCTCATCGATTTCTTTCTTTGTCTCTTTTTTTGCTTCTACTTTTATTTCTTGAGTTTCCATGTGTTTTTCTTTTAATAGTTCTTGTTCATTTAATTTAAGCGACCTAATTGGTCGTTTTAGAATAACCTAAGAACTAGTTCTTCTGACTAAACGCAGTAAACATCCAGTGACGTTTCTCCATCCGTTTCATCATTTTTGTAATGAGGTCTGCTGTTGATGTGTCTCCCACCTCATTTGCAGCTTCAATTGTTTCAAACATAAAGCTTACGAGTGTTTCGAAGTCTTTTAAAACTTCAGCTACCATTTGATTGGCTTTGTATCCTCGTTCAACTTCTTCAATATTTGAGTGCTTTAGATACTCTGTCAATGTACTAGTTGGTGTTTTACCAAATACCCTAATACGTTCCGCTATTTCATCGATGTTCAACTTAACAGCATTGTATTCAATTTCAAATTGATCATGCAGATCAAAAAAGTCTGGACCTTTTACGTTCCAATGAAAATTTCTCAATTTTTGATAATGTACTTGATAATTCGCCAACAAAAGATTTAGAGCTTTCACCACTCCATCTGTCTCATCACTCGAAAATCCCATTTTTCTGTAGGCTTTCTTTTCCTTTACTTCTTTTGTTTTTGTTTTCTCTAATACTTCCATAAATAATTTAAATGTTTTAGGGGATCATTATTGATCCGTGTTCCTTTATAGTATAGGAAAAATTACTCAATTAACCAAATAATAGGGCAACTAATTTAGGTTTTGCTTACCTCGCGCGCGATTTGAAGGGTAATCTTTATTTCCTTTAGAGTTGAATCACACTGTTCAAGAATTTTCATTACAAAAATGGAAATAAGCTAATTAAATAACTGCTCCCATATCCGATAATCCCCAAAAATTAAAACAATGGACGGGGAGGTCTTGTTAGACTAGTGAACCAAAAACAACAAAACATGAAAAATTTAGTTACTCTTATATTCATATTCACATCGTTAACAAGCTTTAGTCAAAGTGGTGAAAGTAGTGTACTACAAAAAAACGTGAGTCAAACAGACACCTTGTATACTGTGTTCAACAGCAAAGAAATTACCTTTTTTAACGGCATAGAAGCGCCGGAGAAAATTGAACCAGACTTTGTCTTAAAAGAAAACGGTAAAACCGTAAAATTAGATATCGATAAAAACTGTGATGTTGCAGACATATCCACGTGCATCTCCTTATATCACTTGTTACCTTCAAAAGAAGATCAATTTGGAAATAGAACTGAAGGGGTGCAAAAAGGAAAAGGTTACAAATGGACTCTCAAAAGCAGTGTTCTCTCGAAAGGAAAAATGCAAGTGACATTTGGACAGAAAATGGGGGAAGATGGAGTAGCGACTTACTCCACAGTAGATGTTGATCCGGATGAAATTATTGAAATGGGATACGGAAGTGTTGGTTCGGAAACGAAACGATACGTTTGGATTGTATCTGCATCTTGGAAGTAACCACTTGGATTGCCATAATTGGTAATATAGAAAATGTCCTTCACTCTAAATCTGGAGTTGAAGGGCATTTTATTGTAACAGCTAATTCAACTACTGCTTCACCACCTTCTGGCTCGCTTTCCAATCGGAACCCGATAAGTGTAAAACATACATTCCTGAAGCAAGTCCAAGTGAACTCAGTTGAATATTTTGTCCTGATTCGTTGATATCGACACGGTCGGTTTTTGCCACCTTTCCGTATAAATCTACCCACTGAACAAGCACCTCAGCTTGGTTTCCTGAACGCTTTATTTCAATATGGAGGAAATCATCCACCACAGGGTTTGGATATACTTTAAAGCTTGGTTTGGAATTCGACCGTTCAGTAATTCCTGTTCGTTGATTGTTGAAGTAAGCTTCTGCCTCTCGGAAAGCTCCAACTCCAACTTCTATTCCCATCAAACGACCGGGTATATCGTCTGCAGGTGGATGAATTCCTCCCCAAATGCGCGAAAGACTGCATTGGTCTGAAGCGTCTCGGTACGTTGCCCACTGAAGTGTGAGGTCTACACTTGGTCCTTTTTCGAATACTAAAAAACTATCTCTTGGAGCTTGGAATTCTCCCATTCCTCCTGGAAAATATTCATCCCCAGTAAACAAGGTTATTACCTCAGCCGCAGCTCTAGAAAAAGTGGAGTGCCCTGATACATAGCCTGCGAAAGGAGGAGTAACGAAGGAGGGGCGTTGATAGGGCCACCAATTACCTGCCAAAATCCAATCCACCCCCGCTGAATCGGTAACAGGGTCTAAAATATAATCTGGTCCCTTCCAAGCTTTCAGCTTGATTTTATTGACATTTTCGTTATTTGGCCCAGCTAAGGAATCGCCCATTTGCACCAATTCAATTAAACCACTATCTAATAAAATTCCTCCAGGGTGGTAAGAAGGCAACGTGCTATCTGAACTTTGGCCCTTCTCTGCCATATAGCGAATAGCCGAAACAGGTCGAATATAATCGTACCAGCCTTTGTTTCCCCATGCAACTATAGCTGCATCGTGTAAGGCGCCTGAAAGACTGAAATACGATTTAACATCCCACTCCAAATCGGTTAGTGTTGGTCCAAATCCTTTGAATTTTTTCACCAACAAAGAATCATCGTTCACAAAGTTTAAAATGGTAAACCAATGCCCCGGAGGTGTTTCCGATTCAGGACCATCTGCCCAAAACTCTGCTAACACTCTAGTATAATCTGCTCTCGGAACTATTTGAGGAGCATAAGGTTGCCCAGTTGTCGGGTTTACCGTCCATCCGGTTCCTGGGTCTCCACCATTTGTTTCATCGTAAAAACTTCGTAATCCCTGAATGGTGGTGGGAAATGCTGGAGCATTGCCGATGGATGCAGGAGAAATATCCCACATGGTAGTATCGGCAGGGTCTAAATGAGAAGACCATTTTGATACCAGACCAAAATTCCATTTGTATTCTTCAGAGAGTCCCCCTCTAACAGAAGTGTCTAGAAAGGGTGGTGCGCCTCGATCGTAATACACCAGATAATCATCTCCATTTCTGGAGTAGGTTGTTAGGTTGCTGTCAGACAGTGCAAACGAACTTACTTCTCCCCATTCCGGACTCAAAAAATCTGGAATGCCTCCAGGAATTGGATTTCCACTTTGATCAATAAATATATCGAATGCTAGCGGTTGCCATCTGTTGGGATTTCTAAGATTTGGATTTCCCTCATTTTTTGTGACCAGTGGGCCGTTTACTGGCGAATAAAATTTGTTATCGTAAGCATTGGCTTCGTTAGCACCATCTTGCAAGCCAAAACTGATTAACTCTTGAGCAATGTAATTGCCAAGCGCTGCGGGTTCTCCTGTTGAGTAATTAGTTGAAGTGTCATTCTCGTCGTATCCTAAACTTTGAAGCAAACGTTGAAACCTTGGTAAGGTTGAATCGGCACCTGGGGAGCTTTTAAAACGGTGCATGAGCAATCGAAAAGCCGCAAAACTCATAGCTTCTTCTTGGTATTGCTCTTTCTTACTCGCAGAAGGCAAGGTTATTCCATTAAACGGACAAGTATACCCGTGAACTGTTTTTCCTAAAAAATATGTGCTTGCAGTGGTATCGTAAACTGCCCAAGAATCATACACTGTAACCGAAAAGTGAAATAAATTTCGGGCATGTACAGTTGGCCGTGCAAAATCTTCTCGAATAGCTTCTAGTAATGCTTCGTTCCACTGTCTAGCAACAGACTCTTTTGCGTACAAATTTGTAGTTAAAAACAACAAACAAAAACCGAATACGACGAGCGCAATTAATCTAAAAGAAGCTTTTCGACTCCAAGCCTGCTGCAAAAAAAATAGTGGTTCCATAAACGACAATTCAATCAGTCTTCAAATTTACGAAAATAAAAATGGGCATCCCAGCTAATGAATCAAGGTATGCATTTTGTGCCGATTTGTCACCTAAAAAGCCCAACCTGTCAGTTCTCTTTCTACTTTACGTAAATAACCTTAAACCTCTCATCAAGTACAGGTAACGCTATCTAAGAGAGCGCAATATTTCTTGAAAACAAAAAAAAATTTGAAATAACGCCTCCTGCATCATGTTTGCGCATGCTACAGTGAATTCAGGAGGTAATAATTAAAAAAATAACATGAAAGTATTAGTAATTGGTGCAGGAAACATGGGACTGGCTTACGCAAAAGCGTTAGTTAAATCGGAGTATTTAAGCAAGTCAAATTTGATGATTTCAGACACGGACCCCGCAAGGACAGAGGAATTGAAAAAAATCAGTCGGTTCGATGTGTACGTCAACCTAAAAGATTGCTTGCCAAAAGCAGACATTGTTTTTATTGCAGTAAAGCCTTATCACACCGAAGAACTTTTTGCAGAACTAAAACCCATGACCAAAAAAGACCAAGTCATTGTTTCTTTAATGGCAGGCGTAAAAATCAAAAGTATTCAAGAGGGCTTGGGAATTGTTAAAGTGGTTCGAGCAATGCCAAATTTACCCGCGCAAATTGGAAAAGGTTTAACCTCTTTTACCACCTCTGCAGAAGTGTCTCGTTTGGAAACCTCCACCGTGCAACAATTATTGAATACCACAGGAAAATCAGTCCATTTAGATACGGAAAACGACATTGATGCCTCTACCGGAATTTCGGGAAGTGGCCCTGCATATGTTTTTTACTTCATGCAATCCATGATGGAGGCGGCCAAAAAAATGGGCTTCTCCGATCATGATTCCAAAGTCTTGGTCAGCCAGACTTTTGAAGGAGCCGTGGAGTTATTTAATCAATCTGACCTCACACCAACAAGTTGGATGAATAAAGTAGCTTCTAAAGGCGGCACTACAAGAGCTGCACTAGATTCCATGGACGATAATAACATCAAAGATTTAATTGAAGAAGCGGCATACGCAGCATTTAATAGAGCAGTTGAGTTAGGAAAAGAACAAAACAAATCAACACATGCATAGTTCGTAAAAGATAAGCGGAAAAAGCCAAGAGTCGTTTAAAAAACAGAGAATCTAATTTTTCATTTTAAGGTAGATTTTAGGAGTTAGTTATCCATTTTCTTACCTTAGTAATTAGAAACAAGACCAAATGAAAAACATACTAGTTACCCTAGATTTTAAAGAAAACGAACAGCGACTTTTGGATAAAGCTGCGCAATTGGCAAAACCTTTCAACAGCAAGCTCTGGTTACTGCACATTGCAGCTCCCGACCCAGATTTTGTAACCTACGATGTTGGTCCGCAATACATCCGGGACAGCAGGGCTTCCGAATTGAGAGAAGAGCACAAGAAACTGAAAAATTATGCGGAAGAATTGAAGAAAGACGGTATAGATGCAGAAGGCTTACTGGTGCAAGGAGCAACCATTGAAATGATACTCGCAGAGTCTAAAAAGTTAGCCATTGATTTAATTGTATCAGGCCATACCGAACATGGTTTTTTCTACAATGCTTTTGTTGGCAGCGTATCTGCTGAATTAATTAAGCAGTCAAAAATACCGGTACTTACTGTTCCTTTAGAATGAAGGAGTATTCTATAAGCTAAAAGTAAAGCAAAGTACACTTAATTCATCCTTTCTTATCTTGCGCCGCAAACACCATCCCATGAAATCAAGCCTTCATATCATCTCCTTTCTAATTTTCGCCTTAATGGTGTTTCAATCTTGTGAAGAAGCGCCAAAAAGCAATGCAGGAAAAAGTGAGGAAATCAAGAAAAAATCGTTGAACCCAAATGGAGACAGTGAATTAGCCTTATTAATGCGCGATATGTTTGCAGAAGCTAAGCAAATCAAAAAGCAGATTCAAAATGGGGAAGAAGTTACGGTGAAAGTAGATCATGAAAGAATACTTTCTGCACATGCCACGCAACCTGCCAAAGCTGCCTCAGCAGAATACAAAACTTGGGGTGCTGCATATTTAGCAGGAATCGAGAACTTAAAAAATGCCACTCCAGAAACGGCAGAGGAAGCTTATACTAGTTTAGTGAATAGCTGCATGAATTGCCACCAAGCATTATGTCCTGGACCCGTTGTAAAAATTAAGAAATTGCAAATGCCCACCTGACAATAAGAGAATTAGCATGACGTGCTGAGAAGGTTCAAAATGTGAACCTTCTCTTTCTATTCGCCATAGTGCAAATAATTCTTCCTGACACCGCGGAAAAACATTCCTATTTTCAATAAAATCATCAGAATTACTTGTATTCTTAACGATAGAGTGCTTTACTGAAAAGCTGCGGCTCAACTCAAAATACTTCCTATACTAATTTTACTTTTGACAGTTAGAATTTTAGTTTTACTTTCGACACTCACAGAGATACAAAACAAATAAAATGGAAGAATTCAAAAAGTTTATCAGCAAAGGAAATGTAATGCAGATGGCCGTGGGTCTAATCTTAGCAACCTACTTTGGAGCAATAGTTAAATCTTTAGTCAACGACATTATAATGCCACCGATTGGCATGCTACTAGGTGGAATGGATTTCTCTAAAATGAAACTCATCCTAAAAGAAGCGGTAGCAGAGACAGCAGAAGGTTCCGGAGATGCAATTGCCGAGATCGCCATATCTTATGGTGTTTTTATCAACACCATTATCACGTTTCTAATTGTTGCCTTTACCGTTTTTATTGTTGTGAAAAAATACAACCAATTGAAAGAGAAAATGGAAAAGAAAGAGGAAGAAGCTCCTGCAGCACCTGCTGCACCATCTAAAGAGGAAGTTTTATTAGCGGAAATAAGAGATTTGTTAGCGAAAAAATAAGTCCTTTGTAAAAATTTCATTAAAAGAAAACTCTGGACATTTTTTCAGGGTTTTCTTTTCTTAGTATATGCTGTTTAATTCGTTAGCCTTTGTCTTTTTCTTACCCATTGTACTTCTGCTTTATTGGAAGGTATTTGGTGGCTCCAAAAAACAACAAAATTACGTTCTCCTATTCTCCAGTTACTTCTTTTACGGGTGTTGGAATTGGCGTTTTTTAATACTGATTATTTTAAGTTCCCTTATTGATTATACCATAGGGAAGAAAATATTCGATACAAACCTCAAAAAGAAGCGTAAAAACTTATTGTTGATTAGCTTGGTTTGCAACCTTGGGATTTTAGTCTTTTTCAAGTACTTCAACTTCTTTGCAGAATCGTTAGAAATCCTGTTCCACAGCATGGGTGTGCAGCTTTCAGGCTTTACCCTATCTATTCTTTTACCCATTGGCATCAGCTTTTATACGCTCCAAACCATCAGCTATACGGTAGACATTTATAGAGGTAAGTTAGAACCAAGCCGAAATTGGTTATCCTTTTTCACCTTTGTTGCCTTTTTTCCTCAATTAGTTGCAGGTCCAATCGAGCGAGCTATAAAGTTAGTGCCTCAATTTTATGTGAAACGAAAGTTCGATTGGCCCACTGCTGTTTCAGGACTAAGGCAAGCCTTATGGGGCTTATTTAAAAAAGTAGTTGTAGCCGATACCTTAGCTCAGTTTGTCAACCACGTGTACAATGCGCCAGAAGCTGCAGATGTTAACTCATTCGTAGTCGCCGCTTTATTTTTCAGCATTCAAGTTTATTGTGACTTTTCTGGCTATTCTGACATTGCTATTGGAATTGCTAAGCTGTTCAACATTCAACTTACCGAAAACTTTAAAACACCTTTCTTTTCTCAGTCCATGAAGGAGTTTTGGAACCGTTGGCACATCTCTTTATCCACTTGGTTCAGAGATTACGTTTACATCCCACTTGGAGGAAATAGAACCGGCCCCATTAAAATGTATCAGAACTTATTTTGGGTGATGCTTATTAGTGGCCTATGGCACGGTGCAAGTTGGAACTTTGTGATTTGGGGTGCCTGCCATGGAATACTATTAATTACCGAAGTATATTTAGAAAAAAGAAACTTTTTAAGTAAACCAAGTAACCCACAAAAGTGGCGTGTTATCCTCAATCGCTTTTACACGTTTATGGCATTTACAATTACACTAATTCTATTCCGAGCAAACACCTTTCAAGATGTTTTTACCTTAACGGGAACCTTTTTTAGTGATACCTTGCAATGGAGCGCCATTTGGCAGCAGTTAGTAGAAGTTTACACGTTCAAAATTGACCTACTTTTTATAGGACTTTCTCTCCTTCTGTTGGCAGCAGGCGATTATTGCATTCGACATTCAACGTGGGATCAATTTTTAGGTGCTCTTCAAAAACCGACGAGATTGTTACTTTACACAGCAGTAGTAATTTGGATTTTTACAGCAGGGACATTTGATGACCCTCAAGAATTCGTTTATTTCCAATTTTAAATGAAACGATTTATTTATACCCTTTTCGTTTGTTTTTTAATCACCCTTTTAGGGTCTAGCATATTACTATTCCTGTCTTACGACAAAGAGTTTAGAAGCACCTATCGACAAAACGTGGATTGCAACACTTCTTGGATGTATTACAGGTTGCACCAAAACGAGACACCAATAGATGTGGCTTTTGTTGGCACCTCGCATACAGGCTGTGGTGTAAACGACTCTCTCATTGGCAGAGAAGTGGGCCCTTCTATTAACGTGGCCAATCTAGCCTACTGCACCAAAGGTAGAAACTTGCACTACACGGTGATTAAAGATTTACTTGCAACGAAAAAGCCAAAACTGATCATACTAGAAATACGAGAAACGGAAAGTAGAGACAGCCACAAGGATTTTTCGCTAATAGCCAATACAGAAGACTTACTGCAGCACTCCTACCCTTTCAGTTTTTCGTATCTAGAAAATATAGTAGATGGCGTAAAGTATAGATTTCTGTACAATAGAATGAAACTTAAAAACACACTTAACTACGCCCCACCAGTAAATTACAAGGAAGATTATACGTTTACCCCTTTCTATTTTTATGGCGATAGCATAGACTTAATGAGACACAGCACTAAAAATAAGAAACTGTACCAACGGAGAAAGAAAAACATCATCAAAGACCAATATTATTGGGAGCCAGAATATGCATTAGAGCAGATTAAAAAATTATGTGAACAAAACGCAGTTCCTTTGAGGCTTTTATATTTACCGTCTATCGGCAACGAAAACACCGTTCCACTGCGAGAAGAGTTCTATCGTAATTTAGCGCCAACCTGGTATCCGCCTAATCGTTTATTAACTAACAAGTCCAATTGGGTGGATGGCGAACACTTCAATTATTGGGGGAGCAAAAAATTGAGTGAATGGTTGAGCGTTCAAATTAACTCCACGCTTTCCGAAAACCTAGATTAGTTAGTTTTTGCGTTTGGCGCATAGCATTTTAATTATTTTGACTTCAAGAAAAAGCCAGCAATTAATTACCACTTAGTTTTATTGCGTATCGTTTTAAATTTGAGTAATTTTGCCGTCCAAATTAAAATAAATAATTATGAAAAAGATTTTTAAGTACGTGCCTATCATTTTAGGTTTAGTAATGGTGATGTCATCTTGTGGAGACGATGATGAAACAGAGCCTGCTGTGGTTATAAACCCAACACTAAGTGTTTCCGTGAATGGTAATCAAGTAGCAAGCGGAGCTACCGTAAATGTAGAGACCGGAGATTCTGTTTCTTTGTCTATTACTGCAAACCGTGTGGGTTCTGGAAAAGATTTGAATACCATGTCCATCACTCAGTCTGGAGCAAATCAAACTACTCCATTTAACATTCAAGCAGGAGATAACGATCCTTATACGTTTGGTGATGGTAATCCGCAAACCTTGAAAAATGCAGACGATGAAACGTTTGTAGGAACAGGTGTTTTTACTGGCATTACAGGAACTGAAGGAACTACAACCTATACTATTACGGTTACAGATAAAGATGCATTAAGCACAACGGTTAGCTTCTCTATCGCTGTTGCCAATGCAGTTACTGCTACTCCTTTATCAATAACCAAAACAGGTCACTTTTGGCATGTTGCAGGTCCTACAACATCAGTTGGAGCTTGGAATATTTCAACAGATACTTTAGCTCCTTCAGGATCTGTGCAAACCGGAACAGTTTTAACAAACACTGACGCTGCAAGTACTACTTTCACAGGAGGCTTTAGTTTATCTACAGGTTCTGACATGGTTGTAGGGACTTCAGCTAATTTTGACAACGCAACAGTTGAAAGTGCAACTGCAACTTATACTGCAGGTGCAAAATTAACTGTAAATGCATCTCCAGCTGTTGGAGATGTTTACGTTATAAAAATGGCTAATGGAAACTATGTTGTTGCGAAAGTGACAATTTTAGATCCTACAGATACATCTGGTGGAGGAACAACTAACGTTGGAAAAATGACATTTGATTACAAGAAATAAAATCAATACCCGATTTTAATGGAAAAGCCCTGACCGAAGTCAGGGCTTTTTTTGTTTAAAAATCAGCGTACCAGGCAAAGTGATGCTTAATAATCTCCTCTTTCTTCTCTTCAATGTACTTCAGATAGGTCTCTGCAGCCGGCGATAAAGATTTACTTTTTAACCAAATTAGATTCCAGTCCGTAACCACAGGCAAACCAGATAAATGGATAATTTCTAATTCGTGGTTTTTTAATTGGTTCATAATTCCGATAATTGGCATAATAGAATACCCTAAACCTGCGAGAACTGCTTGTTTTATCGCTTCGTTTGAAGTTAACTCCATGCTTCTATTCACTTGCACCTTCTTCTGCTTTAAATAAGCTTCCATTGCCATTCTAGTAGCTGACCCATTCTCTCGAAATAAAAGAGTCACGTTTTCTAAATCTTTAGCAGATTGGATAGAGGCACTCTCAGACTTCCCTTTCTTTGCCACTAAAAAGAGTTGGTTTTTCATCAGTTTAATTTGTTCTATCGCAAAACCCTTTGGAAGAACCGAGACCAAGGCAAAATCGACATCGTTCTTTTCTATACTTCGCACCACTTTAGACTTATTGGTAACGTCCATGTTCAACTGAATTCCAGGATACTTTTCCATAAACTCAGAGAAAAAGAATGGCATCACATACTTTCCGGTGGATACAACAGAGACGCGAAGCGTTCCGATGACGTGACCCAAGTAGGCCATTTTTCTATTCTCCACCCGTTCAATCTCATCTAAAATGACGCGACAGGACCCGGCAACCTCTTTCCCGAAGTTGGTTACCTGTATTTGTCTTCCAATCTTTTCTAACAATGGAATGTCAAACTGGTCTTGAAAATTCTTGATTTGGATAGAGACGGCAGGCTGGGTTAAGTGCAAGTGTTCAGATGCTTTAGTAATGCTTTTATGCTCCACTACCTTTAAAAAAATACGCAACTGGTTTAGGGTATAATTCATAAGCTTTATTTATAACAAACATAAGAAATATAAATTTTCGTAATCAAATAAAGCAACACAACTTTGTATCGAATTAAAATCTAAGACCATGCAAAACGAATATTTATCACTACAGCTCATTCGCAACACGTACGATGTTGCCGAAGGAAAAACCATTATCGAGCAACTTCTAGCAGACAAGATTAACTTCTTGAAAAAACAAATCTTCAAATTAGAAGAGCGTTTTGGTGCTGACTCTCCTTTCATGCAAAACAGAGTAGAAGAGCTTCGTAAGTGTCAAGAAGATTTAGACTTCTTCCTTAACCATGTAGATGATGAAGAGCAAGAAATGTTAATCAACTGTAAAATTGACGTTCAATTAGTACCAAAGAAAAGTTCAGAAAGTCCTGTTAAAAAGGAAGAAAAACAGCAATGGACTTAAGTCTATTATTTGAGAACTTAACAAACCCTGCACTACTTTTCTTCGTGCTTGGAATTTTAGCAGTGTTACTGAAGAGCGATTTAGAAATTCCTAAAACCTCTTCTAATTTTATTTCACTGTACTTGTTATTCTCAATAGGATTTAGAGGTGGTCAAGAGTTAGCACACAGCGAACTTTCCGCATCGGTTGTAACAGCAGTTTTCACAGGAATCCTATCTGCAATTGTTATTCCAATAATTACCTTTTTCTTCTTAAGAAAAAAACTGGGAGTAGCAAATGCCGGAGCAGTTGCCGCAGCCTACGGATCAGTAAGCGCTGTAACCTTTGTGACAACCGTTTCTTTCTTAGAATCGCACAACATTCCATTTGGAGGTCACATGATTGCTATAATGGCCATGATGGAAGCTCCATCTATTATAATGGGAGTTTTGTTGGTGAAGTTATTTAGCAAAAACAATGAAGTGGAAATGCCCCTCGGAAAATTGTTGAAACATTCTTTAGTCAGTGGCAGCGTTCTATTGATTGTTGGAAGTTTAATCATCGGTTTTGTAGCAACTGAACAACAAGCGGAAGGGATTCGACCTTTTACCACTGAACTATTCAAAGGATTTCTTGCTGTATTCTTATTAGACATGGGAATTACAAGCGGAAAAAAACTAAGTGGCTTATGGAAAAACGGCCTATCTCCAATTCTTTTCGCTATTGTAACTCCATTGGTAAATGGATCCCTAATGGCATTAATCAGCAGTTTCTTTTTAGATTCAATGGGTGATAGATTACTACTTTCTATTCTTGCCGCCAGTGCTTCTTACATTGCCGTTCCTGCTGCCATGAGAATTTCTGTACCGAAAGCAAACCCTGGTTTGTACATTCCCATGGCACTTGCTGTAACCTTTCCGGTAAATATTACTATCGGAATTCCAATTTATTACCAAATTATTCAAACTTGCTGCTAATATGCAGCTATTAAAACTTTAATTATGCCACAAGTATTACGCCCAGATGACTATACAGAAACAAATGAAAGTACCGATTTTGGAACTTTTGAACTAAACAAGCAAATGGTTGTTTCCACTGTAACTTGTCTTATCTTAGGATCGTGGATAGCCAGTTGTTATTTAAATGGGGGTCTCTTTTTTAAAGAAGCAACGCTTTGTAGTTCTATTATATTCTTATTGGTTTTTATTAAATCAAAGAGCGTTAAGAAAGACTAGAATCCTCCACTATTCGAGTATGAGTTAGTAATTAATAAAAATTCACAATTTGTTTTTAATAAAAATTTTTAAATTATTGTAGTTTTTTAATTCTATAGCATTATCATTGCATCTTAATTTAAATTATGGCCGAGAAAAAGTTCAAAACCCTCAAATTTAAACCAAACAACACCAAAGAATTCGGAATTACTCTCAGAAAGAGAGTAAACGAATATTTCAAAACCAAAGAAATAGAGCGAACAGGTGATTACCGCATTTGGATCAAGGTAATAGTAATGCCACTAATGTATATCTTGCCTTTTCTTTTCATCGTTACGGGTAACTACGGCGGCAACATGATCTCCTTTTACGGCCTGTGGTTGTTAATGGGAGTTGGAATAGCCGGTTGTGGTCTAAGTGTGATGCATGATGCCTGCCACAACAGTTTGTCTAAAAATAAAAAAGTAAACGAATTTATTGGCGCAATTGCTCTAGGGTTTGTTTCCGGATCTACAACAAATTGGAAAATACAGCACAATGTTCTTCATCACTCTTTCACTAACGTAGCAGGTTTCGATGAAGATGTTAGTCCAAAAGGTGTAATGCGTTTTTCACCCCAAGAACCAAGAAAAGAGTTTTTTAAATACCAAGCTTACTATGCATGGTTCTTTTATGGATTAATGACCTTTTTATGGGCAACTGTTAAAGATTTTGGGCAACTGTATCATTTCCGAGACATGGATTTATTAAAATCCCAAGGCAAAACATTTGGAGGTCAAATGTTCGCGCTCATCGTTCGGAAGATAGCATACTACGCAATAATTTTAGCCCTTCCCTTATATGTATTGGACGTGCCTTGGTACCATATTTTAGGTGCTTGGTTTGCCATGCATTTCTTAGCAGGGATGGTTTTGGCACTTATTTTTCAATCGGGACACATTACGCCAGATACAGAATTTCCTATTCCTGATGAAAAGGATCAAGTGGAAGGAGATTTCGCTTTTCACCAATTGGTGACCACTGCTAATTTTGCTCCTTTAAACAAAATTTTATCTTGGTATGTAGGTGGTTTGAATTATCAAATCGAACATCATTTATTCCCCAATGTATCGCATGTTCATTTACCTGCGCTTTCCAAAATTGTAGAAAAGACTGCAAAAGAATATGGCTTGCCTTATAATTCAGAACCTTCATTTATTGGTGCTATTGTTAGCCACACTAAATTCTTAAATCACCTAGGTAACGTAGCGTAAAAGTTTTAAAAAGTATTATTCAGAAAGCTGCAACAACCTTAGGTTGTTGCAGCTTTCTTTTTCGCAATTTTACTTTAGCATCAGTTTAAAACTGATGTACTTTGTTTTTACACCAGAAATCTTATTTTAAATTGCAGTTGTAAATTGCCGGATTTACTGTATTGCGCTTTCAACCATGAGTATTTAAAAACTACCTTTGTCCTCCATTATTTATCGGTATATGAAGGTGTTTACACAATTGATAACACACTCTTTACTGTTAGAATTGAATTCCAGAAAATCATCTTTATGAGATTCATTTCTTAATGGCTTTATCAGATCAACTTATTTTATTCACCCACATAGAACCGCAGAAATCATTTTATTAATTACTGCCCTTTTACTCAACCAAAATCCATGACTACAGATTTAAAAGTAAACAGGCCGGAACCCATAATAACGGACAGGCCATTAGAACATTTTCATATCAACTCAAATATTGAGCTTACTTTGAGAGCATTAGAATCAGGCCAACCCATTTTGGTTACTGAGCTATACAGTAATGGATTATTGTTAATGAAGGAGATTCAGAAGTATTTGAAGGTTAAATTTCCTGGTGAATCCTATAAAGAGCAAAGAGAGTATCGTGCCGCCTATCAAAAGCTGTCAAACCTTGTTTTAATTGAAGTTGTAGCTCGTCAATTGAAAGTAAAAAAATCTCCTTCCATTGGCTGGTTGACAAAGCTTTACACAGAAACATCCTCTTTCTTATTGTCTTTCCCTCAAATTCAAGGACTGAATAGTTCTTGGCAGTGGCACCAAAATGGAATTTCTATTCCTGTATTGAGAAATAAACTGCATCCTTATTACGGCACTTACTTTCCAACTCGTTTTGATCATTTAATACTTTTTGACAATTGGTTGAAACGCTATGATGGCCCGAAAAAGACAGCCATAGAAGTGGGAATAGGAAGCGGAGTGCTTTCCTTACAATTAATAAAACACGGTTTTCAAAAGGTTTTTGCAACAGACTCGAACCCAAATGCAATTGTTGGACTCCATGAAATTATGGGAGAAACAAAACTGTCAAGAAAATTAGAATTAGATTTCGGAAAGCTATTTGGACGTTGGGAAAAAAAGACTGAATTAATTGTATTTAATCCACCATGGTTACCTGAATCGAAAGGTAAGGAAGGAAATGATGAAGCAATGAATTACAACGTGCAACTATTTCCTGATTTTTTCTCTGCAGCAAAAGAAAGACTATTACCTGATGGAAAGCTGCTACTTATCTTCTCAAATTTGGCTGAAATTACAGGTCTTACAAAAGAACATCCAATAAAGAAAGAGTTGGAAGAAGGTGGAAGATTTAAATTGGAAAAGTGTTTCAATAGAAAGGTAAAGACGGCTTCTAGTAAAACAAAACGAGATCAAAATTGGCGTTCTACAGAAGAGGTAGAAATGTGGATATTGACTCACTAGAAATCGATCTTAAATTCTGTAGCTTCCTAAATATTTTGGAGGAATCAACACTACTCTAATTAATATTCAACTAGTTAACAAACAGATTGGTCTGCTTAAAATTTGTTATATTTGAGAACGATGAAAAGTAGCTTTTCCATTTTATTGTCTTTGTTTATCCTATTCAGTTCATTCAACTTTAACTTGAGTGCCCACTATTGCGGACAACAACTAGTTGACATTGCAATTTTTGGAGAAGCAGAAGCCTGTCCTATGTCTGCTAAAAAAGGATGTGAATCTGACGAAATGCCTTGTTGCGCAGATCGTGATATTGTAATAGAAGGGCAAGAATATTTATCATCAAAAAACTTTTCTAAGCAGGAAATCAAAAAAACAGAAGTTTTAATAGCTTCATTGAATTTCCCTATAGAATTATTATTACCAAATGAAGGATCAACTTTTAAAGTAGATTCTTATGTACCCCCAAACCTTGAACGTGAGATCCCTATTCTCCTTCAAGCCTTCCTTTTGTAGACAGCTTTACTTTAGCAAAAAATCAACTCACCCTTACTCTTCTAATAACCTACTTATTAGAAATATAACGTATTCCTAAAAATAATATCATGAAAAAATTATACTTTATTTTCTCAATAATTCTATTGACAATTACCGCACAAGCTCAACAAAATGTAACCTTAAAAATTAATCACCTACTTGGCTCATCCCCTTTTGCAATGAGCCAAACAACAAGTAATAATTTAAGTAATCAGTTTAATGTAACCAGACTTGAATACTACATTTCTGAAATTAAATTAGTACACGATGGTGGTCAAATTACATCCGTGCCAAACACATGGATATTAGTTGACGCAGCTCAAGTTTCAAGTACACCACTTGGGTCGTTCAACATTACAACCCTCGAAAGCGTAACTTTTGCAGTGGGTGTTGAGGCGCCAATTAACAATGCTGACCCTAATTTACAACCTACAAATCATCCTCTAGCTCCTAAATCTCCAAGTATGCATTGGGGTTGGGCTGCTGGTTATCGCTTTGTAGCCATTGAAGGAAATACTGGTACTAACATGAGTCAAATTTGGCAAATTCATGCTTTGGGCAATCGAAATTACAGAGCGCAATCAGTAGTTACTTCAGGCAGAACGGTAAACAGTGTTCTAGAAGTTGAATTAGACGCTGACTATACACAGGCTTTATCTGGAATAACAGTAAATGGTAATTTACTAACTCATGGAGAGTTTAACGAGGCAGCAAGTCTTTTAACCAATTTTAGAACAGGAGTATTTACTCAGTCTACCGTTGGATTAAATGAGAAAAAAAATAAGGTTTCATTTACTATTTCGCCTAACCCAAGTAACGGAGAAGTTAAACTAAGCATAGACCGATCGATGCAAAACGTGAACTACAAAGTTTTAGATGTGAATGGAAGAATGGTAGTAAACGGAAATTTAACGAATACTTCTATTGATCTTTCGGCCGTGGAAAAAGGGCTATACTTCATTTTACTTTTTGAAAAAAATGAAATGATTGGAAGCGAGAAAGTAACCATTCAGTAATATGAGCACGAAATATATAGTTTGGGCTTTATTTATTGGACTTTTTGCTATTGGCTTTCAGTCTTGTAAGGAAGAAGAGGAAGTTGGTACTGACGCCTTCAGTGATACTGGCGTGCAATTAGACGACACTCCTTATAACTTAGCAATTGGTCGTTTTGAGGAACCTACTATCGCACCTGATAATCCGTTGACGGTTCAAGGTGTTCGGTTGGGTAGAATGCTTTTTTACGAAAAGAAGCTCTCAAAAAACGGAAATATTTCTTGTGCAAGCTGTCACAAGCAAGAAAATGCATTTACAGATACCAATCGGTTTTCTGCTGGCACAAGAGGTTTGTTTGGTCACAGACAAGCTATGTCTGTATTTAACATGGCCTGGAATTCAACATTCTTTTGGGACGGAAGAGCTCAAACACTTCGAGATCAGTCTTTATTACCCATTCAAGATGCATTAGAAATGGAGGAGACATTAGGTAATGTGGTTGCGAAACTTGAAAACAGTCAAGATTACAAAGATCAGTTTACAAGGGCTTTTGGGACGGCTGAGATTACACCGACAAAAATGTCGTTAGCGATGGAGCAGTTCATGAACAGCATTGTTTCTGTAGATAGTAAATATGATCGCTTTTTAAATGGTAGCGCATCTCTAGACTCAAATGAAGAGCGAGGAAGAGTGTTATTCTTTGCCGAATACAACCCAAGCTTTCCAAGTTTATCAGGTGCAGATTGTCAACATTGCCATTCTGGTGACAACTTTGACAATAAAAGGTTCATGAATAATGCCTTAGACACAGACGCCGAAATGCAAGACGATGGTAGAATGGATGTAACTGCGAGAAGTTCGGACAAAGGCAAGTTCAAGGTGACTTCTTTACGAAACATAGCTTTGACGCCGCCCTACATGCACGACGGAAGGTTTAATACACTTGAAGAGGTAGTAGAACATTACAACTCGGGTATGAAGAATTCTTCTACTGTTGACCCTGCCTTACTTTATCCGCTAAATAATGGAGGTTTGTTGCTTTCAAGTGAAGATAAAAGAGACCTTGTAGCGTTTTTAAAGACCTTAACAGATAAAGTACTCTTGACTGATCCGCAATACAGCGATCCTTTTTAAATAATGAAACAATTTTTGCTTATAGGGTTCATAATTGCTTTTATTGCTTGTAAGCAAGAAGACAATAACGGCACAGTTTCTCCGATAAACTCGGAGAAACTGTTGTCTATCCCTGAAGGTTTTCCTGAAATGGAATTCCCCGAAGGAAATGAATTTACAGCAGAAAGATGGCAGCTAGGTAAACTTCTTTTTTTTGACAAGCGATTATCGATCAACAATAGCATAAGTTGTGGAAGTTGCCATAAGCCATCATTGGCATTTGCAGATGATGTTTCCATTAGTCCCGGGGTTTTTAACCGGCCGGGAACTAGAAATTCTCCTTCTTTAGCAAATGTTGGGTATCACCCCTATTTGCTGAAAGAAGGAAGCCTTCCTACTTTAGAAATGCAGGTTTTAGTACCAATTCAAGAACACAATGAGTTCAATCACAACATTGTTGACATCGCAAACGAGTTAAAACTGGATTCAACTTATTCGCAAATGAGTCGCATTGCATATAATCGTGAGGTTGACCCGTTCGTTATTACCCGAGCTATTTCCAACTTTCAGAGAACCATGATTAGTGGAAACAGTGCATACGACCAATTCAGTTTTCAAAACAACAATGCGGCCTTAAATAGCCAAGAAAAGGCAGGAATGAACCTATTTTTTAGTTCGAAAACGAATTGTTCCAATTGCCATGGCGGATTCAATTTCACAAACTACAGCTTCAAAAACAATGGATTGGATTCTGTTTATGCAGATAATGGCCGGCAGCGTTTCACCAATGACCCAGCGGATGAAGCCTTGTTTAAAGTACCTTCTTTACGAAATGTGGGTTTAACTGCACCATATATGCACAATGGGAGTTTAAGTTCCCTCTCTGAAGTCATTGAACATTATAATAGCGGAGGTAAGAATCACAAACACAAAAGTGCTCTAATTCAACCTTTGCTACTCACCCAAAACGAGAAAGACGATTTACTCGCTTTTTTAAACAGCTTAACAGATTTCGATTTTGTGAACGATCCTAAATGGAAAGAAGAAAATTAAGATGGAAAATATCATTCATATAAAAAACATGGTTTGCCCACGATGTAAAATGGCCGTGCAAGATATTTTAGATGATTTGGATATTTCATATGCTTCCATTGAGTTAGGAGAAGTGATAGTTACTAGACCATTAATTACAACTCAAAAAGAAAGACTAGCAGAGCGATTAAAAGGCTTAGGTTTTGAATTATTAGAATCAGAAAAGTCCGCCACTATATCAAAAATAAAAGTCCTAATTATAGAACAATTACATTATACCTCAGATAATTTAAAAGTAAATTTTTCTGATTTTTTAGCTGAAAAATTACATCACGATTATTCGTACTTAAGTCGATTGTTTTCAACTACTGAAGGAACCACAATAGAACGGTTTATTGCCAAGCAAAAGATTGAACGAATTAAAGAGCAACTTTTCTACAATGGAAAGACCCTGTCAGAAATTGCTTTTGAAATGAATTACAGCAGTGTCGCTTACCTCTCCACTCAATTTAAAAAAGAAACTGGTATGACACCAAGCGAGTTTAAAAAGTCTAAAAATCCTAAACTCACTAGTATTGATAAGATTTAAGATTCGAATCGTTAAACAGTTACCAAATTGCTAATCTTATAAGCTTTTAACAGAATTCTGTAACATTCTTCAATCACCTTCTGCTGAAATTTGTCCTTTAAAGAATTCATAAATGATACACACATATAGCATACATGGGATGACTTGTAACGGTTGCCGAAGTCATGTCGAGAAGATACTATCAGAAATTGAAGGTGTTAATTCTGCAGCTGTTGATTTAGAAAAAGCAGAAGCTTCCATTGAGATGGATGGGCATATTCCAATTGAAAAATTTCAGGAAGCCTTTAAAAAAGATAGCGGTAACTATAGTATTCAAAACAAAGGAGAATAAGCGATTATCACGAATAAACATACAGTAAATTTAGTAACAGATATGGTAATCAATTTGGTGCAGGAGGTGGTTTTTAAACTCGATTTTGAAAATGAATAATAACTATAAAAAAGACAGTCTATCACTAATAGGAGCTGTAGCATTAGGCACTGGTGTAATGATTGGTGCAGGGATTTTTGCTTTATTGGGTCAGGTCGCTGAACTGTCGGGCAATTTATTTCCTTTTGCCTTCATTGCTGGAGCGATAATTTCAGGATTTAGTGCTTATGGCTATATTAAATTGTCCAATGCATTTCCGTCATCAGGTGGTATTGCTATGTATTTAGTTAAAGCCTATGGTAAAGGAACTGTAGCGGCATCGGGTGCACTTTTAATGGCATTCTCAATGATTATCAATGAGAGTCTGGTTGCCCGTACTTTTGGTTCTTATACCTTACAACTCTTTGATGTGGGCAACGGAAGTGTTTGGGTGCCAATATTAGGTGTACTTCTTATTGTTTTTGCTTTTCTGATTAATATTTCTGGCAACAATATTATTGGAAAGTCATCATTAGCTATGGCTATCATTAAGGTTGGAGGTATCGCTATTTTCGCAATAGGAGCTCTCTGGGCAGCTGGGTTTTCTTTTCAAGATGCTATTTCATTAAATAATTCGACCAATTATCCGACAACAGATTATTTGGGTGCATTGGCTTTATCCATTTTAGCTTATAAAGGGTTTACTACAATCACAAACAGCGGCGGAGAAATTGTAAACCCCAAGAAGAATGTTGGACGGGCAATTATAATTTCTCTTTTGATATGTACAGTAATTTATCTATTAGTGGCATTTGCAGTTTCTTCTAATTTAACTATTTCAGAAATTGTAAGAGCCAAAGATTATTCATTGGCAGAAGCTTCCAAACCTGCTTTTGGTAAATACGGATTATGGTTCACTGTTGGAATAGCCATAGTTGCTACTATATCTGGAATTATCGCCAGCATCTTTGCAGTTTCTCGAATGACCGCAATGCTAACGGATATGAAGCTCATTCCTCACAAACATTTTGGCATGCCTGGAAATGTTCAAAAACACATGTTGGTTTACGTTGCTGTTATCGCAATAGGACTAACCATATTCTTTGATTTAAGTAGAATAGCCTCTTTGGGTGCAATATTTTATTTAGTAATGGACATCGGCATTCAATGGGGCATACTGCGAAAGTTGAGAAATGAAGTGAAAGCTAATTCAGCTATAATCATTACGGCAATGCTATTAGATGTCATCGTACTAAGTGGTTTTTTATGGATAAAAGCAAGCTCTGATATAACCGTCATCATTGTTGCTGCAGTAGCCATGACGCTTATCTTTTTGGGTGAAAAATGGTTCTTAACCAACAATAGACTCGAACAGGATTCAGAATAAATCTATATTAATGAAGAATAACGAAACCATGCAAACTAATTGGTATGTCATAACTGGTGGCCCGAGTAGTGGTAAAACCACTACTATTAATATGCTGGCAGAGCGAGGTTATAAAACCACGATAGAACATGCAAGACATTATATTGATACAATGCGAGTAGATGGACAAACCGTTGAAGAACTAAGAAGCAATAAACGAGAATTTCAACTTGGAGTATTAAAAATGCAAATTGAACAGGAAGCATCATTAAATCCAGACGATGTTGTATTTTTAGATAGAGCAATCCCTGATGCTTTGGCATATTACCGGTTTTTAGGATTGGAAGTTGACGAAATTTTGAAAAAGGCAATGAGTAATGTGAATTACAAAAAGGTATTCATTTTAGACAAATTACCTTTGGTTAATGATTATGCCCGGCTTGAAAGCAAAAACGACCAAGATCAAATACATAATTTTATAACCAAAGTATATGAATCTTTACCGTTTCCGGTGATACACGCACCTGTGTTGCCACCAGTGGAACGTGTTGATTTTATATTGAACAGCATAAAAAATAATTAAAATGATACACACATATAGCATACATGGGATGACCTGTAACGGTTGTCGAAGTCATGTCGAGAAGATACTATCAGAAATTGAAGGTGTTAATTCTGCAGCTATTGATTTAGAAAAAGCAGAAGCTTCCATTGAAATGGATGCGCACATTCCCATTGAAAAATTTCAGGAAGCCTTAAAAAATGATGGCGGTAGTTACAGCATTCACAACAAAAGAGAACACCATCATTCTACAGAGAAGAAAGTAGAAAAAACTAAGGGAGAAGGAACAGGAACTTTCTACTGCCCAATGCATTGCGAAGGGGATAAAACCTACGACAAAGCAGGCGATTGTCCCGTATGTGGAATGGATTTAGTGGAGGAACAAAGCTTAACTACTTCAACTGCCGAGCAGTGGACGTGCCCAATGCATCCTGAAATAGTGAAAGACAAAGCCGGAGCATGTCCTAAATGTGGGATGGATTTAGTGCCCACGCAAGCTGACCAATCGGCAGAAGAAAAAAGCTATTCTAAGCTATTGCGAAAGTTTTGGATCGCAGTCACTTTTACCTTGCCTATTTTCATAATCGCCATGAGCGAAATGATTCCAAATAATCCTTTGTATACTATCTTGGAACAAAAACAGTGGAATTGGATTCAGTTTGCGCTTTCAATTCCTGTGGTATTTTATGCCACTTGGATGTTTTTTGAACGTGCTTTTAGAAGTATTAAGACTTGGAACTTAAATATGTTTACCCTCATTGGAATAGGTTCGGGTGCCGCTTGGTTATTTAGTGTTTTTGGAATGTTCTTTCCCGATTTTTTCCCCGATCAATTTAAAACGGAATCTGGTGCAGTTCATGTTTATTTTGAAGCTGCTACTGTTATTTTAACTTTGGTTTTATTAGGTCAGGTTTTGGAAGCCCGAGCGCACAGTAAAACAAATGCTGCAGTAAAAGAACTGCTGAAATTAGCTCCAAATACAGCCATTCGAATTGCAAATGGAAAAGAGGAAGAAGTTTCCATCGATGAAATTAAATTGGGCGAAATCCTTCGAGTCAAACCCGGAGATAAAATACCTGTGGATGGAAGTATTACGGAAGGCAATACAACGGTTGATGAATCTATGATTTCAGGAGAGCCAATTCCTGTAAATAAAGCAAAAGAAGATAAAGTAAGTAGCGGCACAATTAACGGCAATCAATCCTTTTTAATGAAAGCTGAAAAAGTGGGTGCTGATACATTGCTTTCACAAATCATTCACATGGTAAATGATGCAAGTCGCAGTCGTGCTCCTATTCAAAAATTAGCAGACACCGTTTCGGGCTATTTTGTGCCTGTTGTAGTTCTTATTTCAATTCTAACATTTGTTGTTTGGGTTGTATTTGGTCCTGAACCTGTTTATGTCTATGCCTTTGTGAATGCTATTGCTGTGCTCATTATCGCTTGTCCTTGTGCATTGGGTTTGGCAACACCAATGTCAGTAATGGTGGGTGTTGGTAAGGGTGCTCAAAATGGAGTACTCATAAAAAATGCCGAAGCTTTGGAAAAAATGGATAAGGTAGATACACTTATTGTCGATAAAACCGGAACAATAACCGAAGGCAAACCTACAGTTGAAAAAATTGGAGTTTTTGGAAGTAATTTTTCCGAAAAGGAAGTATTGCAATACATTATTTCTTTGAATAATATGAGTGAGCACCCACTTGCGGAAGCAACCGTAAAATATGGGAAAGAACAAAATATTGACCCCGAAGCTTCGGGACTAAAAGTAAAGGGGTTTAATTCTGTTACTGGGAAAGGAGTTGAAGGAGAAGTTGGTGGTAAAAAAGTAGGAATTGGAAATGCTAAAATGATGCTTCATGCAGATGCTACATTATCCTCAGAGATGGAAAAAGAAGCGTCATTTTTTCAAAAACAAGGTAAAACTGTTTCATACCTATCTGTTGAAACCGAAGTTGTTGGTTTTATAGTGATTGGCGACAAAATTAAACAAACAAGTGCAAAGGCCATTAAGGAATTACAAGACAAAGGAATTCATATCATTATGCTAACAGGTGACAATCATGATACGGCCAAAGCAGTTGCTGGTGAGTTAAACTTAGCAGATTTTAAAGCAGGAATGTTACCTGAGAACAAACTTCAAGAAGTTGAAAAATTACAAGCAGCAGGCAAAATTGTAGCGATGGCAGGCGATGGAATAAATGATGCTCCTGCGTTGGCAAAGAGCGATGTTGGAATCGCCATGGGAACGGGAACTGATGTTGCCATTGAAAGTGCCATGATTACTTTGGTAAAAGGCGATTTACGTGGAATTGTAAAAGCACGAAATTTAAGTGACAGTGTTATGCAAAACATCAAGCAAAATTTATTCTTTGCTTTAGGCTACAACACTTTGGGTATTCCAATTGCTGCTGGTGTTCTGTTTCCAATTTTTGGTTTGTTGCTATCGCCAATGATTGCAGCTTTGGCAATGAGTTTTAGTTCAGTGTCGGTAATTATGAATTCATTGAGGTTGAGGTCGGTGGATATATAATCAACCAACTTTTTTAAACTACCAAACTAACTTTTCCAAAGTTCCAAACTTTGGAAAAGTTTCTAAGTAGAATTATTCAATAGATTTGGTTCTACGATAATTTAGAACAGTTTAATTAGCTTTAAAATATAATTGCAATGAAAAAATTAACGTTAAGTATTCCCGATTCTAAATTTCATTTTTTTGAAGAATTGATTCAAAACTTTGATTTTATTACAATTGAAGAAAATTATGACTCGAAAGAAGCTATCTTGAAAAACATAGAAGAAGGATTTCAAGAGTTAGAGTCGGTAAAAAATGGAAAGCTAAAAACTACAGACGCAAGACAATTTTTAGATGAAATATCTTGATTCAACCAACTCTTCCCATTCTTAAAGCTCAACTCTTAAATCGGTTTGTTATTTCTTCCCTACCTTTGCAAAATCAATGATGAATGCAAAACTATTTAAGTGCTATCTTTTTCTGAGCATCATTTCCATGATGATTCTGCACTCAGTTTTGCCACATTTACATCATTCTCATCAAATTGCTGAAGAATTAACTGTAGCACAAATTGACGACCATTCGCATGATGGACAACACCACCATCATGATAGCGAAAAGCAATCAGAGGATGATGAAAACAATTTTTTATTGACACTTCTGTTAGAAAGTCATTCTCATGATACAGAAGTTGAAGACGACTCTGAAATTCTAATAAATTATAACAAAGTTTTAGTTGGTAAAGACTTGCCAATTATTACATTACTTTCTCAACAACGTATTCCCCCTGACATTGTAGTTATTTCTGAAAAGAAAAACTTTCAACACAAACAGGGTTTTAGACAAGAACATCTTGTTCTTAATTGCCCTTTACGAGCACCCCCAACTTTAGGATAATCATTCTTTTGATGAACTTACCTCATCAAAAATCCAACGAATACATTTCGTTGGAATATTATTGATTCATCCTAAATCATTTATTATGTATAAAAAAATAGTGTTCGCTTTTTGCGGATGCCTAATTTCTCTTGGTGCTATTGCCCAAAACAAAGAGATTGAAAAGGTATTGCAGCAAGTTGAACAGAACAACAAAGAATTACAAGCTTTTGCTTCGCTAATAGAAAGTAAAAAGCTCGAATTAAAATCATCTAACAACTTGCCTGACCCTCAGCTTGGTGCGTATTATTTACCTTGGGGGGAACACAATACAGGGGATTATTCTGAATTTCAAATTTCACAATCTTTTGAATTCCCTACAGTATATAGTTCTCGAAATAAATTAATTAAAAATCAGCAAACTCAATTAGAGTTAGAATTTGCTTCTAAAAGACAAGCCATATTACTTTCTGCGAAAGAATACTGTTTAGAGTTGATTTATTTAGAAAAAAAAGAAACCCTTGAGCAGAAAAGAGTTCAACAATCAAAAAAGGTTTTCAATCAACTAAAGGAGTTGTATAAAAAAGAAGAGGTTGGAATTTTAGACTTTAACAAGGCGAAAGTTGCTTGGATGCAAGAACAATTTAAGGTATCTAAAATTGAAGTTGAAAAGAAAAATGTACGTCTGCTACTGAAAAATTTGAATGGGGAAAATCCAATTGATTTTACAGCAGAAAACTACACAACTCGTATTTCTATTGAGCCAATAGATTCTGTTTGGTGTAAAAAAAAGAAGTTAGACCCAAACATAAACTTACTTCAGAAGGAAGAGGAGTTAGCACTGCAAAATGTAAAACTCAACAAACAAAAATCATTGCCCAATTTAACAGCAGGATTCAACTATCAAGGCGTTGCGAGCTCAAACTATTCCGGCATTTATGGAGGTATTTCAATTCCGTTGTGGAGCAATAAGAATAAAGTAAAAGCCGCCAAAGCAAGCTATAATTTTCAACAGATGAACACCAATAGCGAAACCTTGAAAGTGTATGCAGAATTTGAAAAGCAATACAATGAGTTCCAAATTTTACTTTCTAAATTTCAAGAATACCAAGCAACCTTGAATGGATTAAATAGCGATGCTCTTCTTTTGAAATCTTATGAATTGGGAGAAATTTCTTTTATGGAGTATTACTTGGAATTGAAATTTTACCAAAATGCAGTAAATGCAATGGTAGAAATGGAAAGACAAATTCATCAGCAAAAGGCTGAAATCTTAAAATATCAATTATAATCTTAAAAAAATACAATTGTGAAAATCTTAAAAATCAGTTTCATACTTATCGTTTTATTCTCAGTTGCTTGTACCTCTAACAATAGAGAGAAAGAACATGGGCATGAACATAATAGTGAAGAACAAGGGCATCCACATAATGATGAAGAAAGTAGTGAAACACATGAGCAAGAAGAATTTATTATAGAAAAAGATTCTGCTGTACAAGTTAAATCCAAGTTGGGTGACCACGGACATAGTCACGACAAGAAACATAACCATAATCATTAAAAAACATAGAAATGAAATATTTAATCTTAATAATATCGGTAGTGTTGATGGCTTGCCAAACGACAGAAAAGCATGCACATGATGCCGAAGGAGGTCACTTAACAGAAAGTGAAGAAACTCCAACAATTATTCATACAAAATGGACAGAAAAAACAGAACTATTTGTTGAATTTCCGGCACTTATCGTTGGAAAAGGAAGTCGGTTTGCTGCACATTTTACTTTCCTTGATAAACATAAACCTGTAACTGAAGGAAGTGTTACAGTAAGTTTAATCGGTCAAGAAAAAGGAATAAGACAAACGGTTGGTAATCCTTCTTCAGTAGGTATTTTTAAACCTACACTAATCCCCCAGAAAGCAGGAATTTATCAATTAGTATTTGAGCTTAACACTCCGAATCTTTCAGATAAAATTGTAATACAGAATGTAAGAGTATTCGCAAATTTAGAAGTAGCAATAAATACATTAGGTAACGCTGAAGAGGATAATGGATCTATTACTTTTTTAAAGGAGCAAGCTTGGAAAATTGATTTTCAAACCGCTGCTGCCAAAAATGAAGAGATTTTTGAAGTAATTCCAACTTCAGGAGTTTGGGAAGTAGCACCTTCAGATTATAAAACAGTTGTTGCCACTTCAAGCGGTACGGTAGATTTTATAACAGAAAATTTAACCGAAGGTAGCAAAGTAACTAAAGGTCAAATTATTGCAACGGTAAATAGTTCTAATTTAAGTTCTAATAACTTAGGGACTAAAATTCAAAATGCCAAAGCAGCTTATGAGCAAGCTAAATCTGAGTTTGACCGTAAGAAAGAATTGTATGAATCTGAAATTGTACCAAAATCTGAATTTGAACAAGTTCGAGAAAAGTACCAAATAGCCAAATCAAACTATGAAACCTTGAGTTCAGGTTATTCTAATGGAGGCAAGAAAATAATAGTGCCTTTTGACGGATTCATAAAAACTATAAACGTTTCAAATGGGGGTTTTGTAGAACAAGGAGCTTCAATCTTAGCCATTTCAAAAGATAAATCAAGTGTTTTGAAAGTTCAAGTAAGTTCCATTCATGCCTTAAACAAAGAGATTCTAAAGGATTTATGGTATCAGCCAACCAAAGGAAAATGGTCAAGTTTAAAGGAAAATAATGGTGTGATCCAATCTATCGGAAAGGAAGTAAATCGCAACAGTCCATTGGTTTCTGTTTTTGCCAAAGTGAACGAATTGGTTCAAATGCCTGAAGGAAGTTATACCGATGTTCAAATAGCATATGGAAATTCAGAAAAAGTGGTAACTATTCCTGAAACAGCTCTTTTAGAGGATTATGGAAAATATTCTGTAATCGTTCAACTTTCAGGTGAAAGCTTCGAAAGAAGAGATGTAATCATCGGAAAGCGAAATGGGAACAAAGTAGAAATAAAAGAAGGCTTAAAAGTGGACGACGTAGTGGTTACAACAGGAGCTTATCAGGTAAAAATGGCTTCAATGTCGGGACAAGCTCCTGCACATGGTCACGATCATTAAAACTTAGAAAAGATGTTAAATAAAATATTATCATTAGCACTACAAAACCGATTGATGGTTTTGGTCGGTGCTTTAGTGTTGAGTTTATCGGGGATTTACATTGCAAAAAACATGAATGTAGATGTATTTCCTGACCTTACTGCACCAACGGTTACGATATTAACAGAAGCTCATGGAATGGAATCCGAAGAGGTAGAACGTTTGGTAACCTACCAACTTGAAACAGCTATGAATGGCTCGCCCAATGTGAGGCGAATTCGTTCTTCTTCGGCTGCCGGAATATCAATTGTTTGGATTGAATTTGAATGGGGAACTGATATTTACAGGGCAAGACAAATTGTAAGTGAACGCATTCCGATGGTTCGGGAAAGTTTGCCATCAGGTGTTAGTTCGCCAACAATGGCTCCGATTTCATCGATAATGGGAGAAATTATGCTTTTGGGAGTTACTTCTGATAGTTTATCGCCAATGGAACTAAGAACCCTTTCAGATTGGACCATTCGACCACGGATTAAATCCATTGGTGGAATCGCTAATGTTATTGTCATTGGTGGAGATTACAAACAATATCAAGTATTGGCAAATCCCGAAAAGTTAAAATACTATGATGTAAGCCTTGACGAGTTACTTGAAAAAGTAAAAGAGTCGAATGTAAATGCTCCCGGTGGAGTACTTAACCAACATGGCAATCAATACATTATTAAAGGAAGCGGTAGAGCTTATTCCATTAAAAATTTGGAGGAAGGAGTTTTAAAACAAGTAAATGGGCAAAGCATCAAAATTAAAGATGTGGCAAGTGTGCAAATTGGAGCAGCCGACAAAATTGGAGATGCTTCTTTGAATGCTTCGCCTGCTGTTATTCTAACCATCTCCAAACAGCCCAATGTTAATACCCTTGAATTAACTGAAAAGTTGGATGCTGCCATAGCAGATTTAAAGAAAACATTGCCGCCAACTGTTGAGATAAAAAATCAAATATTTCGTCAAGCAGATTTTATTGAATCCTCTATTGATAATTTGAATCAAACCTTGTTAGAAGGTGCTTTCTTTGTCATGATTGTGCTGTTCATCTTTTTAATGAATTGGAGAACAACGGTAATCTCATTAGTGGCAATTCCGATTTCATTATTGGTATCAATTATTGTCCTTAAGCTTATGGGCTATACCATAAATACCATGAGCCTAGGTGGAATGGCAATTGCTATTGGTGCTTTAGTCGATGATGCCATTATTGATGTAGAAAATGTTTTTAAAAGACTGCGAGAAAACGTTCAAAAACCAAAAGAAGAAAGGTTGCCAATTTTAACCGTGGTAAGGGAAGCTTCGGTTGAAATTAGAAGTTCCATTATTATCGCTACCTTAATTATCATTGTATCTTTTGTGCCACTCTTTTTCCTTAGCGGAATGGAGGGTAGATTGCTACAACCCTTAGGAATTGCATTTATTACTTCCGTTCTTACTTCATTAATTGTTGCTGTTACAGTAACCCCTGTTTTATGCTCCTATTTATTGAAGAGTGACAAAGTTTTAAAGAAGCAAGCAGGAGGAACAAAAGTTGAAAGATGGCTGCAAAAACGATACTCCTCGGCTATGTTGAAGTCACTAAAAATTCCAAAAACAATTATTGGATTAACAGTTGGCGCATTCATTATAAGTCTCTTATTTTTCAATCAATTAGGTAGAAGTTTTTTACCTGAATTTAATGAAGGTTCATTGGTAATTAGCGTTGTTGGAATACCCGGAATGTCATTAGAAGAAAGCAATAAAACAGGAAGATTAGTTGAAAAGATATTGTTAGAATTACCTGAAGTGGAAGTTGTAACCCGAAGAACAGGAAGAGCAGAATTAGATGAACATGCACAAGGTGTGAATGCAGCTGAAATTGATGTTCCTTTTACTTTAGAAGACAAGAGCAAAGAAGCATTTTTTGAAGAAGTACGTCAAGAATTAAGCATAGTTCCGGGTGTAAACATTACGCTCGGTCAGCCGATTGCTCATAGAATTGACCACATGCTTTCAGGAACTCGTGCCAATATTGCCATAAAAATATTTGGTGCAGACCTTCAACAATTATTTGAAATTGGAAAGGATGTAGAAACGAGAATTAAGTCCATTGAAGGGATTGCAGATGTAGCAGTTGACCAACAAGTGGAAGTTCCTCAATTGAGAATTATTCCTAACCGACAATTATTAGCAGCTCATGGAATGACAGTTGGTAATTTAATGGAACAAGTTGATATAGCTTTTGCAGGAGAAAAAGCAGGGGAAATATATGAAGGGCAAAAGTATTTTGACTTAATAGTTCGTTTCCAAGAAGATTCAAGGAACTCGATGGAGCGAATTGAGTCTGCCTTAATTAGTTTGCCGAATGAAGGTCAAATTCCATTGAATCAATTGGCAACAATTGCTTCTGTGAGTACGCCAAATACTATAAGCAGAGAAGATGTTCAACGAAAAATTGTTGTTGCAGCAAATGTTCAAGGTAGAGATTTGAGAAGTGTTGTCAACGAAATTCAGGAAATTGTGGGATCTAACGTTTCTATGCCTGAAGGTTATCGGGTAGAATATGGCGGACAATTTGAAAGTGAGGCAAAAGCATCACAATTACTTTCAATAACGGCATTTTTAGCCATTTTAGTCATCTTTTTGCTCCTGTATTATGAATTTAAGAATGTAAAACTTGCGTTTATTGTTCTAATTAATTTACCATTAGCCTTAATTGGAGGAATTTTAATCGTCTATTTTACTTCGGGCATCATTAGCATTGCAGCAACTATCGGATTCATTAGTTTGTTTGGAATCGCTACCCGAAATGGTATTTTGTTGGTCTCTCGCTATGAAGATTTAAGAAAGCAGGGCGTAAAAGGTGTGGAATTACTAAAGACAGGAGCAATTGATCGATTGAACCCCATTTTAATGACAGCATTTACCACAGGATTGGCTTTAATTCCTTTGGCTTTAAAAGGTGGCGAAGCAGGAAATGAAATTCAAAGTCCGATGGCGATTGTGATTTTAGGTGGACTTTTAACGGCAACACTTCTAAATTTGATTGTTATTCCTTGTGTTTATCATTTGACTATGAAGGAATAAAGGTATAATCGAGCAATTGTATGAGGTTTATAATTGCTCGGTTTTTATTTCTAATTTTCGTATAACTATTATCTCCAATGATTGCAGCTTTGGCCATGAGTTTTAGTTCCGTTTCTGTTATTATGAATTCTTTGAGATTACGTTCGGTGAAGGTATAATCATCCAACTTTTCCAAAGTTTGGAACTTTGGAAAAGTTTATCCATTAGGATACAAAACTTTAGGCATTCCGATTGCAGCAGGTGTTTTGTTTCCAACTTTTGGTTTGCTCTTGTCGCCTATGATAGCTGCTTTGGCAATGAGTTTTAGTTTAGTTTCTGTGATTATGAATTCGTTGAGCTTGCGGTCTGTGGAAATATAATGCAATAATAACTGAAAATTTGCCATGGTAGCAATGGAAGTGTTGGTGGTGCAAATAAATGGGCAATGTTAAATTTGATTATTTTTGAATAAATTGAATGATATGGAAAACAACTTAGATAGAATAACAATAGACACTTTAATTTGTCATGGCAAACCTACTATCAGAGGATTA
>Ga0307934_1000242_pt1 | contig 42488 bp, 36 predicted proteins | sample OrgLakmetageno90_FD_201838 | JGI IMG/M metagenome (GOLD analysis project Ga0307934, IMG submission 201838) | Saline water microbial communities from Organic Lake, Antarctica - #90 | ecosystem: Environmental > Aquatic > Non-marine Saline and Alkaline > Saline | place: Antarctica: Organic Lake...
TTTAATATTCACAAACTTGCCCGTTTTTGCAGCAGCAACTAATAAATCAGTTTGTCTGCATAGAAATGCAGGAATTTGCAAAACATCTGAATAATGAGCAGCCAATATTGCTTCTTTAGCAGAATGTATATCCGTAACAACCGGAACATCATACTTCCTGCCTACCTCTTGTAAGATTTTCAACGCTTTTTCGTCGCCAATGCCTGTAAATGAATCTAAACGAGAACGATTTGCCTTGCGGTAAGAACCTTTAAAAATCCATGGAATTTCTAAGCGATTCGTGATTTCGTGAATTCGTTCCGCAATTTTAAATGCCATTTCCTCGCCTTCAATAGCACACGGCCCTGCGAGAAGAAAGAAGTTATTCGACTCTACATGTTTTAAATTTTTCAGGGACTTTAGCATTTCAATTGGGTTTTAGAGAATCTGTTGATGAATGACGAAAATTACAAGAGGCTTTAATTAACTTTTATACTTAGTCTAGTGGTATCCCAGTCTAAATGAATATAACCTTCATTAATAGAGTAGGTTAAATTCTCTACTTTGTCAATTTTAGAAGTAGGCGACTCACTCACCAAAGCATCTTTACTGCGGTCTAACTTATAAGCGCCCCATTGTTCTGCTTCTTGGTTAAATATAATTTCCCAGTTAGCTTCTTCTGTTGGAATTACAAAAAACGAGTAGGTGCCAGCTTTTAGTTTGCTGCCGTTAATGTTAACTGCATCGCTAAATTCAATAGTTGTTGCTTCGTTTGCACCGGCTCTCCACACTTTTCCAAATTTAACAAGTTCACCGTAAATTCCTCTATCTCTTGTTGCGGGACTGCTATAATTAATTTTTACTTCTACATTTCCTATTTTACCTTTTGCCTCTTTTGGTGGACTTTTTGGTTTCTTTCCTTGAGCATTCATAGAAACACTCGAAATCATTAACAGAGCTACAAGGATGGTTGAAATTTTCTTCATTATGATATTTTTTATTGATTTGGCTAAACTATTAAATTCTAAATGGAGTCTACGTTAATTTTTGTCAATTATCCAATTCATTTAAAAGCTTTAAAATTATTTCACAGCCTATAACAATTTCTTTTTCAGAAATGTTTAATGGTGGAGCAATTCTGAAGGCATTTGGGGTAGATAAAAACCAGAATAGAAGAACCCCTTTTTCCAATCCTTTTAAAACCATCTGTTGCACTTTCTCTTCGTTTTCTAGCTCCACAGCAATCATGAGTCCTAGTTGTCGAATTGCTTTAACCTCCTCGTGTTGAATTAATTTCTTGAATTGTTCTGCTTTTTTCGGCAAAGCTTCCAACAGTTTTTCCTCTTTTATTACTTTCAAACCTGCTGCTGCTGTGGCGCATACTAATGGATGTCCACCAAAAGTGGTAATGTGGCCTAACATCGGATTTTCGCTAAACTGATGCATCAACTTGCGGTCTGACATCAAACAACCAATTGGCATTCCTCCTCCAAGCGCCTTGCCTGCGACCAATAAGTCCGGCACTACATCGTAATGCTCAAAGGCCCACATTTTGCCAGTTCGTCCCATGCCGCATTGAATTTCATCTAAAATTAATAGCGTGCAGGTTTCATCGCATTTTTTTCGAAGAGCTTGTAAGTATTCTTTTTCTGGAAAACGAACTCCAGCATCTCCTTGTATGGTTTCTAAAATTACGCAAGCGGTATCTTCGCTAATGTGCAAAAGGTGTTCGTAGTTGTTTAGCTCAATGTGCCTTACCTCGGGGAGAAGTGGCTCAAAGGGCGCTCGTTTTTTTTCGTTTGAACTTAAACTAAGGGCTCCGTGTGTGCTTCCGTGATAGGCATTTTTATACGCAATGATTTCTCTTTTTCCAGTAACGCGCTTTGCTAGCTTTAATGCCGCTTCGATTGCTTCTGTACCAGAGTTTACAAAGTAGAAGGAGTTAATACTTTCCGGCAAGGTTGCTAGTAATTCGCGAGCTAAATCGTTTTGGGCAACTTGCTCAAATTCACCATACACCATGACATGCAAATGCTTCTCACTTTGAATTTTTATGGCCTCCAAAATTTTAGGGTGTCCATGTCCCAAAGCACTTACTGCAATTCCTGAGATTAAATCTAAATAGGCTTTGCCGTCTGTATCGTAAATGTAACTGCCTTTTGCACGATCCACTTTTATCCCAAATGGAAAGGGGGTAGTTTGGGCTAGGTGCTGCTTGAAAAAATTATCTTGTTCACTCACTCGGTAAAGTTACTTTTAAATCAAAAAGTGCCAAGTATTTTTAAATGAATCGGTCCTGTTTTTCTTTGGCTTTTCTTACTTTCGAAATTCAAACAGAACTCATGGAATCTATACTTCTCGAAAAGCAAAACGGCATTGCTACCCTTACGTTAAATCGTCCGAAATCCTTTAATAGTTTTAATCGCGAAATGGCGCTGAATTTACAAGCGAAATTGGATGCATGTCATTTGGACAAGGAAGTTCGGGTTATTGTGCTTACCGGCGAAGGGAAAGCCTTTTGTGCTGGTCAAGATTTGGTGGAAGTTACCGATCAAGCGCAGAACCCGGGGTTTCGAAAAATTTTGGAAGAACATTACAGTCCAATTATTCAAAAAATTAGGAATACAGCAAAACCGGTTATTGCAGCGGTAAATGGAGTAGCAGCAGGTGCTGGAGCTAATATTGCGCTAGCTTGTGACATTGTTGTGGCGCATGAGAAGGTGAGTTTTATTCAAGCGTTTTCAGGCATTGGACTTATTCCCGATAGCGGCGGAACATTCTTTTTACCGCGCTTAATTGGATTTCAAAAAGCAAGTGCTTTGGCCATGTTGGGCGACAAAGTAGGAGCAGAGGAGGCAGAGCGAATGGGAATGATTTATAAAGTATTTACTTTGGAAGAATTTTCAAGTGAAGTACAAGCCTTGGCTGAGAGAATGGCAAAAATGCCAACCAAAGGATTGGCTTTAACAAAAGCTGCTTTCAATTCAGCACTTTCTAACGATTTAACAGCACAATTACAGGTGGAGTCTGACTTGCAAATTAAAGCTAGTGAAACCAAAGATTATCGCGAAGGAGTGGCAGCATTTATAGAAAAAAGAAAACCCAACTTCATTGGTGAATAAAGTCGGAGTCTTACTCATTTAATTGCCATTTGACAGAAACCATTACTTTAACTTATAGGCTAAAAAGAAGCTCGGTTGAGCATGTATAAATGTGCTTTTGAATTCGTCAAGATTCGGCCCAAACATCATCGGCTCTCTTTGGTATTTTCCCGTTAAAGGGGTGGGATCAATATCTGTTCCAAATACCGAACGATCCTTAACGCGAACTCCGGCTTCAATCAAGAATCTAAATGAAAATCTGTTGTCTATTTGTAAATCGTAAGAAATTCGTACAGCGTAAACGTGAATTTTTCGTTGGATAATAAAAACATCTCTTATATCAGCAGCTACTCCCGCAGTGTCATTATAGTTTATACTTCTGTTTTTTGCATCAAATACATAACGATAAGTAAGTCCAAGTTTCCAGTTTTTGTCTTCCGAAACACTTGCATAAATAGATGAAGTAAGGGAGTATCCTTTGAATTTTTGATGTGCAGGTTGATTTAAACGATTAACAAATGCGTTTATATACCGTTTACCATATCCTATTTCTAAATGGACGCAGTTTTTATAATCTAAACTTAACGAACCCTGAACGTAAGGTTTATCAGGATTAAAAAGCATGAAAGGCTGTAATCTAGCTGTAACAGAAAAAGAAGAATCTTGCGCAACAAGAGATGAAAAGCAAAATAGAAAATAGCAAACACAATACTTCTTCATTTTTTAACGAATAATTAATGATGGCATAAAAGTAAACACAAGGACGCTATTTTAAATGAAATCGGTTTAATACTAAATTGTTACTAAATGGTGATGCGCAGATCACAAGCAGAAAAAGTTCTACCTTCTTTAGAAAGAAGAAAGCCCAACTTCATTGGTGAATAAAGTCGGGCAATCTAAGCTAAATTGGTTAATAAGTATTTGCTAAGTATATAGACGCATATTCAGTAAATAAAGTTCCCGAAAGTTTTCATTTCTTTTTAATTAATTAACAATTCTAGTGGTTTAGCTTCTTGCAGGTTGCCCTTAATTTATTGTTATTAGGTTAACTAATTATATTTTCTCAGTTGTTTTCTGCACTCATTAATGACAGATTTTTTTTTCAATTTATTGTTGTTGTACAGCAACTTCTGCAACATGTTGCAAAAAAAAACGCCCTTTTTATAAAGGGCGTTGCAACAAAATGAATTTGAAATAATTATTTAGTTGGCGGCGGCGGAGGAGGTGGTGGCGTTGATGGCTCAGGCATGTCAAATTTGATTGGAAGTGTCATTTTGATTTTCACTTTTTCTCCGTCTTTCTCCGCAGGAATCCATTTTGGCATCTGCTTCATGGCTTTAATGGCAGCGTTGGTAAAGTCTTCGTGAGGTGATCTTACTGCTTCAAAGTCAGCCAGAGTTCCATCAGGTAGAACATTGAATCGTAAAAATAACCTCCCTTCAATACCTTGGCCTTTCATGGTTTTGGGGTAAATGAGGTGGCCATTAATGAATTTCATCATGGCTTCTTGACCGCCAGGAAATTGCGCAGTTTTTTCATTCTCAGTTTGAATTGTTTGTCCCTCGCCTATAGTATTTGGAACCGCCTTCAGGTTTTGATTGATAAAAAATGTTGTGGCAAAAAGTGCAGCCGTAAACACAACTTTGACAGGAGTAATTTTTTTTGTGAATTGATTTTTAAGTCTCATAATTCTTAGTTTTAAGTGTGAGGATTTAAATTGATTAGTTAAGGAGGGAAAATGATTAAAATTTTGCTGAATCAGCAGTTGCAAATAGCCATCGCTTTCTTGCCAGCTTAACTCATCTGCTTCGTATTCATGAATTTCTTGAAAGAGTGTTTTGAATTGATACACTAGTGGATTCATCCAGAAGGCAATTTTTAATGCTTGGCAAAGTAGAATGTCTAAACTGTGCTTTTTGGTTACGTGCACTTGTTCATGGCGCAATAGCACCGTCTTTTCTTCGGAAGAGTAATTTGAACCAATGAAGATCCAATTCATAAAGCTAAAGGCTGCAGTACTTTGTTCCAATTCGAAATGGGTTTCTTTTTTAGTGGCTTTCGCTTTGACAACTAGCAATTTACTTAGTTGAACTATGAAAAGAATCAATAAACTGAGCATCCCGAATAGGTAAATAACGTTGATCCAACTCAGGGTAGTCAACACAGAATCGTTCGGTGTTGCTGCATTTGAAATACTTACTTCAGCTAATGCCTGAGAAAAATTGAGTTCAGCTGAACTTACATTCATGGTTTGTAGGGTAAGAAAGGGCAGTCCTATAGAAAGCATAATACCCACGATTAAAAATGGACGCGCGATTTTATAGTTTCTTGCCGGTTGAATAAATCCCTTGTAAATCAGGTAAAGTGATGCCAAATAAAGGTTGGATTCTATAAAATAATTGACTGTAGATTCCATAATTTATTTTTTTAAGGTCTTTAGAATTGCGTCTAGCTCTTCGACATTAATCTCCTCTTTCTTGGCAAAAAAGGAAACTAAATTCTCGAAAGAACCTTCAAAATATTTACTTACCAGACTTTTTGAAATTTGGGTTTTGTAGTCTTCTTTACTCACCAATGGGAAATATTGATGCGTTTTTCCAAACGCTTTAAATCCCACAAATCCTTTCTTTTCCAATATTCGAATAATGGTAGAAACCGTATTGTAAGCAGGCTTCGGTTCTCTCATCTGTGCAATCAATTCCTTTACAAATGCTTTTTCTACGCCCCAAAGAACTTGCATCACTTGTTCTTCGGCTTTCGTTAATTCTTGCATGGGACAAATATAACTAAACTTTTAGTTATAAAACTAATCTATTAGTTAATTAGGCGAAAAATTTGTTCTAATTTCTTGAATACGGAGAGCTTTCAACTTATCTTCGCGGAACACTAAAAACAGGAATATGAGAGTAGGAGTGATCGGATGTGGAACCATGGGTAGCGGAATTGCGCAAGTAGCTTCCACCGCAAATTGCACAGTAATTGTTTACGATTTGAACGAGGCAGCTTTGGAAAAAAGCAAAGCGGCTTTGGCAAAAGTGATGAACCGATTGGTAGAAAAAGGCCGACAAACGGAAGAAGGTGCGAAAGAAATTCAGGAGAGAATTACCTACTCCACCAGTTTAGAAGCCTTAAAAGATTCCGAATTTATTATTGAAGCGATTGTGGAAAACTTGGAAATCAAGCACCAATTATTTCAATCGTTAGAGGCTCTTGTTTCCAACAAGTGTATCCTCGCGTCCAACACTTCTTCCTTGTCCATTACTTCTTTAGCGGCATGCTTGCAAAAACCAGAACGTTTTATTGGCGTTCACTTTTTCAATCCTGCACCGTTGATGAAGTTGGTAGAGATTATTCCTGCCGTTCAAACTTCTGTTGACGTAGTAGAAAAAACGCAAAACACCATTGATGCTTGGAAAAAAGTAACGGTAAAAGTGAAAGATACTCCGGGCTTTATTGTCAATAAGGTAGCTCGACCATTCTACAGCGAGGCTATTAAAATGTACGAAGAGGGCACTGCCGATTTGGCGACCATTGATTGGGCTATGCGTGAGTTGGGTGGTTTCAAAATGGGGCCATTTCAGTTAATGGATTTTATAGGTCACGATGTAAACTACATTGTAACCGAAACGGTTTTTAAAGCCTTCTACTACGATGGACGTTATAAACCTTCCTTCACGCAAAAGCGACTTTCTGAAGCTGGTTACTTGGGTAGAAAATCTGGGAGAGGTTTTTACAATTATGCAGAAGGAGCAACAAATCCAGAGCCAAATCAGGATCCCGTTTTAGGAGAATACATTGTAAGTAGAATTGTTGCCATGCTCATTAATGAGGCGGCAGATACGTTGCACGTGAACATTGCAAGCGCAAAAGATATCGATTTGGCCATGCAAAATGGAGTGAATTATCCGAAAGGCTTGTTGGCCTGGGCAGATGAAAAAGGATTGCCGTATTGTGTTTCTGTTATGGATGAGTTGTTTGACGAATACCATGAGGAACGTTACCGTTGTAGTCCCATTTTGAGACAATTGGGCAAGAACAACTCGACATTTTTCTAAATGAAAAAACTTCGAAACTTTTTATTTCAGCCGGTTGATAACAGCCAGTTAATTTTGTTTCGAATTATTTTTGGTTTCCTAATTACCTGCGAAGCGTGGGGTGCGATACTTACCGGTTGGGTGAGAAGGGCCTTTATTGAGCCCAAAATGACGTTCCCTTTTCTCGATTTTGATTTTCTACAACCTTTACCGGGTAATGGAATGATCTATTACTTCCTGTTTATGGGAGTTTTTGGACTAATGGTAATGCTTGGCTATAAATACCGAATGGCGGCCATTGGTTACGCAATTATGTGGAGTGGAGTGTATTTCATGCAAAAAACACATTACAACAACCACTACTATTTAATGGTGCTGCTTACGTGGATTTTTTGTCTAATGCCCGCCAACCGCTCTCATTCTATTGACGTTCAAAATGCTCCAGAATGGAAGCGCAACTATTGTTATCAATGGCATTTGTGGATTTTTAAAGGCACGGTTTTGATCGTTTATTTTTATTCGGCGGTTGCTAAAATGTATCCCGATTGGGTGGATGCTGTTCCCATTAAAATTTGGTTCACCCAAAAGGCAGATTATCCAATTGTAGGTCCCTTGTTGGTTCAATCATGGTTTCAGCATGTGGTAGCTTGGGGTGGTATAATTTTCGACTTATTAATAGGACCTGCGCTGCTTTGGAAACGCACTAGAAAAGTTGCATTTATCTCATCATTGGTCTTTCACGGCTTCAATTCCATTGTTTTTCAAGTAGGTATTTTTCCATTTATGGGAATTGCTTTTGGGCTGTTTTACTTCGAGCCCGAAGTTATTCGAAAGTTATTTTTTAAGGGTAAAGTTGCCTTTAAAGCAGGTCAAGAAACGATAAAAGCACGGTTTCAGACCTTAAAAACGGTTGCTTTTTCAGGTTTTATAATAGTGATGATTCTGTTGCCTTTGCGGCATCATTTATTTGAAGGCAATGTAAATTGGACCGAAGAAGGACATCGTTTGTCGTGGCGCATGATGCTGCGTTCCAAAGGGGGATTGGTAGATATAAAAGTAAAACGAGCAGACGAAACCTATTATGTAAACTTAGACGACTATCTTACACCCAAACAACAACGAGCCATTGCCACCCGACCAGATATGTTTTGGTATTTCATTCAGCACTTAAAACAAGATTTGACTGCCAAAGGCGAAGACGATTACGACGGAATTTATGCCATCAGCAACGTGAGTTTAAACGGTCACCCCGGCAAAGCTTTGTACGATCCAAGTGTGGATGTTTCCAAAGTAGAGTGGAACAGGTTTAGTGAAAACCGCTGGGTTAAGAGAGGGGAGTAATATTCGAAAGTATTAGAACTAGATTAAGTTTTCAGTCATACTAATATTCCTAGCATTCCTCTGAAGTTCTTCCGAAATGATTCAGGGCATTCTGAAGCCATTTTGTTTCATTTTGCAATCTATATTTCTTTAACTTCCACATAGTAAGTTGTCACCTAAAATTGTCGCAAACAGAATTACTAGTGACTTTCAATACTTTATGGTACTACTTAGTTTGACGCGGTTTGATTATCTTAAAGAATTGAATTTAGTGTAATGAATTTTAGTTTTTTGCGAACCGTATAAGTAAATGTATTTTTGACGTTAGAGTTATTTTAAGTATCTGTTTTGGGTTAGTCGATACAAAATGGAATGATGCATTTCTATTAGAAAGTAGAGAGATGAATTTTAAAGAAGCTAAAGAGCTAAAGTTTCTAATACTTTTACAATTCTTTTTGTGGCCTGCCCATCCCATAGTTCAGGAATCTTGGTTTTAGCTTTAGTTCCTTGTTGGATTTCTCTAATCTTGGATAGAATCAATTCCTTGTTTAAAGGTAAAAGTTGGTTTGTCCCAATCTTTATGGTGGAAGGTCTTTCGGTATTGTTTCTAATGGTAAGACAAGGCACTTTTCTAAAGGTCGTTTCTTCTTGAATACCACCACTGTCAGTTACAACTACTTTGGCATTTAAGATTAAGTTTTGAAAGGCGAAGTAGTCAATAGGGCCGAGTTGAATAATGTTGGTGTTTTTATCCATTAAGTGGCTCAATTCATATTCTCTAATTTTGTTTTTGGTTCTAGGGTGAATTGGGATAACCACTTTTAAGCTTTTAGAGATTTCTTGAAGCAATTCTAAGATAATTTCTAGAGAATCTTTCGAATCTACATTGGAAGGGCGGTGCATCGTGATTAATACATACTCCTGATTTAGAATTTTTAGAGTTTTCAAAATAGGATTGGCTTTAATGTCAGCATCAAACCCTACGAGGGTGTCGATCATGGTGTTCCCGACAAAATATACTTTTGTATCCTCGATTCCTTCATTTTTCAAATTTACCAAGCCACTTTCTTCGGTAACAAAGAAGTAATCGGTGATTTGATCAACTGCTATCCTATTTACCTCTTCTGGCATTTCATTGTCAAAACTTCGAAGCCCACTTTCTAAATGAGCTATTTTTATATTTAATGCCTTTGCTGCTTTTGCCGCAGAGTAGGTGGAGTCCACATCGCCAACTACTATTACTAAATCAGGCTTTTCTATTTCAAATAAATTTTGAAGGCCACCGGTCATCTTATAATTTTTATCTTGCCGGTCTGCTGCTTTTACGTCGAGGTTAAAGTCTGGCTTTTTAAGATTTAGTTGCTCAAAAAACACCTTTGACATTTTATCATCAAAATGCTGACCCGTGTGAACGAGTTGAAAGTTAAACGTTGCACTAGCTTTTTTGATCTCCTTTTCGAACTGTGTTACCTTGATAAAGTTCGGTCTTGTCCCAACCACACAAAAAATCTTTTTTTTTGGCATTTTTCTACTTTGATATTTTTCAAATATAGTTTTTCAAATAAGACTTTTAGGCTGTATAATAGGATTTAATTGTCTCAAGTAGAACCGTATTAAAACTTGTAGTATATTAGCGCAGTATAATTAATATAATTTGTCAAGATGAAATTTAGTCTAAAGGCCTCATTTTTAATAACAAGCATGTTTTGTTTTTTTGCTTTAACGGCGCAAGAGAATAAAACTATTCCTCAAGAATCTACAAAAGATAAAATTCTTAAGAAAATTAGCGTTACTCCTCAAGTTGGATTGTTACACTCTTGGAGTGATTTCAAGGATGATGGATTGGGAGGTTTTTTACAAAATAACGAGTTAGGGCTAAACTTGTTACTGAACTACAAATTAAATAAGTTCATCTCTATTAGTGCAGGTGGATTGTATGGTAAATTGAAAGGTAGCACAGACGATGTGAATACAGCAAATGCAAAAGTTCCTCCTAATAGGGATTTAGGTTTTGGTATTTTTTATACCACGGATATTTTTGAAATTACTTTACCTAGAGTGGATGTTAATTTAACACGCTTAATATTTAAAGACAGATCGAAATTCTTTAATAGATTTTCAGTTGGTTTGATTGGAAGTCATGGTCTAATTTATTCAAGTTCAGAAATATACGCAAAACAAGACGAGAGTTTAAATCTAAACTATACGAATTTAGCCTCACCAGAAGACAAAAGAGGAAGCTCCGGAGAAATGGTTGAAGCCGTAACCTCTTATGGAATGGGTTTGTCTTACATCATAAACAACCGATTTGATATTGGAGTTGAGACTACCATCAGAAATGTTTGGAATGACAGGTTAGATGGTTGGGAATCTAATGGTTCTGCAAATGATAAATATAGTTTCACTGCTATTGGGGTGACGTATCATTTAAAATCTAGAAAGGAAGTTGTGAAGATTGATAAACCAAGGCCTGTGCTTCTTGCTGCAGAGGAAAGTCAAAAACAAGAGAAAAAAAGCGGAGAAACTGTAATTGAAGAGAAGGAGATAGCCGTTGAGAAAGAAGTTGTAGAAGAGGTAACGGAGGTAGTTGACGATGTTGTGGAAGAATTTGAAGAAAAAGTTCCTGCGAAGAAAGATGAGATGAAAGAAAATATTATAGAAGAGGTGAAAGAGGTTCCGGTTAACACACTTAAGGTTGTCGATTTTAAGGACGATGTAATTAATTTTGAATTGAATTCTAGTAAAACATCTGAAGCTATAAATAAGCAAGTAAAATCAATTGCAGAAAAACTGAAGAAGTCACCGGTCACCAAAATTACTTTAGCCGGATATACGGATAAGTCAGGCTCAGCTGCATTTAATAAAACTCTTAGTATACAAAGAGCGAAATGGGTAAAAGATCAATTGGTAAGGAAGTACGGTATTTCTAATGATCGAATTACTGTTGTTGGTTATGGAGAAAAAGGAACGGATAAGGAATTTGATCCTAATAACAGAAAAGTGGAGGTTATTGAAGTTAAGTAGTCTTTAAATAAACCTACTTCAAATTAAGTAATATAGAAGTGGTAACAATTTCGTTTTCGAAATTTCAGTTCTGTACTCTGTATAATTTTTTTTCTATGTCTATTTTTTCCTTTTTTACTGCAAAAATGGTCCCTTTTAAAAAGGGATTATTTTTTTTACTTCTTTTTAGTTTCATGTGTTCATGTATACCAACTAGGCGTGTTACTTATGTTTCAGGGGTAGAAGACGGTGCTGAGTTTACAGTAAAAGATTTAAATTACCGAGTTGCTCCGGGAGATCGATTTTACATTCAGATAGTGGATCCTTTAGCCAACTCTGCATTAAGTGGAATGGAAAGTGGCTCATCAAGTAGTCAACAAACTGCGAACCTGCTTAATCAAAGTCCTTCGGTTCATGACTATATAGTAAAAGAAGATGGTAAAATTGATTATCCCCTCATCGGCCAAATTGATGCTGAAGGTAAAACAATGGAAGAACTGAGAGCTGAAATTTACGCTAAGTGCAAAGGCTATATAACCAATCCTTCTCTAAAATTATATATGACAAATTACAACGTTACCGTTCTTGGAGAAGCAAATACACCAGGGTTTTATCAGCTGATAACGGATGCACCTACCATCTTTGATGCGATTGGAGTTGCTAATGATTTAACAGATTTTGCAAACAGGAAAGAAGTAAAGTTGATAAGGAAAAGTACAAATGGAGTTTCTGTGCATTATATAGATCTAACTTCTACAGAATTTATACAGTCTCCCTATTTTTATATTCAGCCTAATGATGTGATCCATATTGCTCCGCTGAAGGTGAAAAAGTTTAGTAGCGATAACGCATTACCTTTAGTGCTTTCTTTCATAACTACATTAATTACCATTATTTCAGTTACGTCAAGATGAGCACAGAGGATTTAATTGAAGAGTCAAACAGACAAGAAGTATCTAGATTAAAAGAAAGTCTGATTCGTTTTAGTAAAAAATGGCCATGGCTATTACTTTCTTTAGTGATTTCTTTGACTTTTGCATACATCTACTTAAGCACTAAGTCAAATGTTTACAAAGTTGAAAGTACAGTACAAATAAAGAAAAGTAATCGTGCTGAAGATCCAAGTGACCTATTGTTTGGAGGGAGGTCGTTTAGCAGGCTTAATGGCGTAACAGATGAGTCTGTGATTTTTAAGTCCTTTCCTTTGGTGAAGCATGTCGTAGCAGAACTGAATTTAGAGGTTTCTTATTATTTAAAAAGTGGAATTAAGACGAGTGAAATCTTTGAACATAAGCCATTCGTTATACAGTATGAAAAGTTAAAGGACGAAAAACAACCTTCTGTTGGACAATTAGAAGTGAATCTCATTGACGAGGATAAATTTTCAATAAAAACCTCAGAGCCTTTTGAAGGAAAAGATAATGAAGTCGTAGGGGAGTTCAATTCAAAGATTTCTTTTGGTTCTTTTACTTTTACCTTAGTTAAAGAAGAAAACTTTGATGCGCGAGCGAACTTCGAAGATTTGTATTTAGTGCGTTTTACTTCAGTAGAAGCTGCCGCCTATTTTTATAGAGCCCAATTAAAGTTTGACGAAAATGAAAAATTTTCCAGTCTTTTAACAATGTCTATGCAAACCGTTGTTCCGCAAAAGGCTATAGCATTCATTAATGGTCTTGTAGACGAATACGTGAATCAAAGTTTACAGGATAAAAATGAAGTTGCAAAAAATACCGTTGAGTTTATCGATGCCCAATTGGCCTCTATTTCCGATTCTCTGGATAGAAAAGAGCAAAATTTGGCGAATTTTAAGTCTACCGAATCTCTTCGTAGTTTAAGTTCTGAAGGCACTATTCTGATAGAGAAGTATAACGAAATTGAAACGGAGAAGGCAAGATTTGAAGTGCTTCAAAAGTATTATGACTATTTGCAAGAAAAGCTGGATAATAATAACGGACAGAATCTGGAAAATTTAATTGCTCCATCTGCCTTTGGAATTCAAGATTTAATTGTTAATGATTTAGTTAAGAGTTTAATAGAGTTGAATCTGATTCGAAATAAACTAATTAATGAGGGGAATGTAAAAAGTCCATTATTGAACCAAGTAGAGAATAGAAGAGATGAAATTGTTCGAGCGTTAACAGAAAGTATTCAGAATTTGTCGAAGGCGAATAAAATCGTTCTAAGTGATTTGAACAGTCGAACAAATGAATTAAGTAATAGTGCACAAAAACTGCCAGCAACACAGTTGAAATTGGTGAACTTGAACCGTTTACTAAAGTTAAATGAGAATATTTATCTGTTCTTAATGGAGAAAAGATCTACAGCGGCAATTACCATGTCTTCCAATACTTCCGACTGCAAGGTGATAGAGCCCGCAATGTTAAATCCATTAAGACCCATTTCTCCAAACCGGAAAATGTATTATCTGATATCGATACTATTGGGAATAGCACTTCCGTCGGTTATTTTTATTTCTATCGATTTTTTAAATGACTCTATTCGAGATAAAGAGGATGTTGTCAGTCTGACGAATCTTCCAATAATGGGTGTAATTCCAAATTCAAAAAACATTAAAAACAATAGAATTGTCTTTGATCAACCAAAGTCGGCTTTGGCAGAAGCATTTAGAACGATTCGAACCAATTTGACATTTTATCAGCAAAAGAAAACTTCTTTTGTAATCATGGTTACATCTACTGTTGCAAAAGAGGGGAAGTCATTTTGTTCGATTAACCTTGCTGCATCACTAGCAGCTTCTGGTAAGCGAACTGTGTTATTGGGTTTTGACCTCAGAAAGCCTCAATTGCATAATTATTTGGGTTTAGAGCACAAGGAGGGAATAAGTAACTTTCTTTCGGGTAATGCAAAAATCGAAGACATGATTGCACAGACAAGTAAACCAAATTTGTTCGTAATTAATTCTGGTCCGATTCCACCGAACCCTGCTGAGTTAATTTCAACTTCCAAGACAGGGGAATTAATTACAGAGTTAAAGAATGACTTTGATTATATTGTTATAGACACACCTCCAATAGGTTTGGTAGCAGATGCTCTTTTGTTGCAGCGTGAGTCTGACTTAAACTTATACGTTGTTCGAGAAAATTATTCGAAAAGGGAATACATAAATCAGATTAATGATTTCAATAAAAGCTCAAAGTTGAGCAACTTGAGCATTATATTAAATGATGTTCATAGTAATTCTAATAATCACTACGGTTATTATGAAGAAGAGAAGAAAGTAAGAATATAAGTATATTAATTTAGCTAAACGGCCGCTTGTTTAAAATTATGAATCTGGATAAGGTTAAGTCATTTTTCGATTTAGAGACTAAAGCTTTATTTAAGAATACTTCTTGGGTTTTAGGAGGCAACCTAACCCGCTCTGCTTTAGTTTTTCTGAAAGGAATTATTATAGCTCGAGGGTTAGGGGTAGAACTTTATGGTACTTTCGCAATAATTGCAGCTTTTGCTGCAAGTATTCAACAGTTTTTAAATTTTACACTTGGCTCCACAATAATAAAGTTTGGAGCTGCATACCTTTCAAAAAAGCAATTAAATAAATTAACTGCGCTAATTAAGAGTGGTTATTATTTTTCTTTATTTCTTGCCGTTTTGTCAATTTCAATAATCGCCTTTCTAACGATTTTCGTATACGATGTATTTCTTGAGAAACCTGGCTTACAATGGTTTGTTTTGATGTATGCCATCATTTCATCTAGCATGTTCATTGATGGAATTAGCAATACCTTATTACAACTTAATTGTAAGTTTAAACAGGCAGCAATAATAAATATAGTTGTAACAACTATTGATTTAATTATCATCGCAGTTGTAGTTTTATCCAATCCTAATAATTTTACATACTTCTTCTTTGCACTTGTACTAAGTCGATTATTAGGAAGTGTAATTTTAAATTTGGCTACTTATTCAATTGTTAAAAAAGATATTCTACCTTACTTAAAAACCCCAATACGTATTCTTAAAGAAGACTCAAAGGTTTTAATTAATTATACAGTTGCAAATTCTGGAAGTAGAGCAATCAAATCATTAATTAATAATGGGGATGTTCTACTTCTTGGAGCGATGCTGGGGCCAGTTCCTGTAGCTTTTTACAATATTGCAAAGAAATTAGCATATATGATTTTAATTTTCATTGACCCATTTACAAACACTATTTTTCCGCAGTTATCGCTATTAATTGCTGATAAAAAGTTTGTAGAAATAAAGAAAATGATTTTTAGAATCACAAAGTTAATTTTACTTCCATCAATCGCTTTTGTTGTAGTAGTTTACTTTTTAAGAGATTTTATAATAGAGTTAACATATGGCAAAGAATATTTGGATGCAGGCAAACCATTTCTGTTTTTAACAATTAATGCAGTAGTTGGAGCTGTATTGTTTTGGAATCTACCATTATTGTTAAGTTTGGGTATGGCTAAATTGCGATTCTATGTCAATCTTGTTTCATTAATTTTAGGAGGAGTAGTGGCTTATTTACTTATTCCCATTTATAATACAAATGGTGCAGCAATTGGATTACTCGTTGCCAACAGTTTTGTAATAGGTGTTTTCAGCTACGTTTCTATCTCAAAAATAAACTCATTCACCCAAAATAGTATATGATGAAAAGTATAAAAACATTCTTGCGGCATAATGAGGGAGCGTTACCTACTTTTTACAGAAGCTTTAGAAGAAAGTTAAGTGGGTATGATTCAACTGAAGATAGGGCTTTTTTAGGTTCTTATTTGCTAAAGGGAGGAGTTGGTGCAGAGATAGGTGTTCATCGGGGAGAGCTATCATCATTTTTCATTAAAAATGCAGAACCCATTAAACTCCACTTAATTGATCCTTGGAAATGGTTTGATTCTGAAGAATATGTTGACACATTGTACGGTGGACAAAAAGGAGGAAAGCAATCCAATATGGATTCTAGGTTTTTAAAGGTTCAAAAAAAGTTCCGGTCTGAAATTGAAAGTGGCCAAATTCAAATCCATAGAATGTTGTCGACAGAAGCGGCTAAGTATATAGATGACAATTCATTGGATTGGATTTATATTGATGGAGACCATTCGTATAAAGGAGTAATGGCTGATTTAGAGAATTATTATTCTAAAGTTAAAACTGGCGGATATATCATTGGTGATGATTATGACAGGTCCAATTGGTATGGGGATGATGTAATTAGAGCAGTAGCTGACTTTGTAAAGAAATACGTTGTTGAAGAAATTGAGTATAAAAACATTCAGTTTGTTCTGAAGAAATCTAAATAATAATTTAATTGTATTTGAATTAATACGAAAAAGCAGGAAATGGCTCACATACACAATGCCTCTTCAAAACTTCTCTTGTTAAAGCACCCAATAAAGGCTTTTCAATACTTTACAAATAGTAAGGCTCCTCTTCATAATAAAATGATTTTGAGCGCGGCCAAGCAATTGCTTGGCGAAAAATTTGTAACGTCAGAATGGGTAGAAGCTATAAATGAAGTTGAGCAAAACGATTTTGTTTTGCCGAATACGAGCAAATCTGCAGTTGCAGGTAATAGCATAAATACTTTACTTGGGAAATGGTTGTATTGCACTGTTAGAGTCATTAAGCCTGAAGTCCTCATAGAAACAGGAATAGCGCATGGGAATTCTTCATGGGTTATTTTAAATGCTATTAAAAAGAATGGGAAGGGCTTATTATATTCTTTCGATTTACCAAATAACGATACCAATGCCGACTATAATTTTGGAAATAGACCTGTAGAAACTGGTTGGATGGTTCCAGATGAGTTAAGAATGAATTGGAGCATGGTGATTGGTGATAGTCGAGAAACACTACCTAAAACCTTATCTTCATTATCTAAAGTGGATTTCTTCTTTCATGATAGCGATCATAGTTACGAGCACATGATGTTTGAGTTCAAAACGGTATTCCCATTTTTAAATGAAGGAGGTATACTTTCAAGTGATGATATAAATAAAAATAGCTCCTTTCAGGATTTTGTAAAGGCAAATAAAATTAATTCAATCTTATTTACAAAGGGTGGAAGTGCAATCAAATCATAAGAGAAAGGCTTATTATTTTTCACCATACGACGTTCTAAGACCGAGAACCAATCAAATTAGTGATGTAAGATTTTGTGAAGGTTTAGCACAGAATAATTGTGAGGTGACCCTAATAGTTCCTTATTCGTATCGAAGCGATAATTTAGCTAAAAAGGGAGTCTTAGATTTTTATGGAGTAAAGGATAAGTACAGGGTCATCTATTTGCCAACCTTATTTTTTTCAGATGTTTCTGGAAAATTGATGACTTCTATCATGGTTTTTTTTAATGCGCTATTTTTTTTAAAAATTAGTTTCAATTCTTTCTTTTCAAAGGATAAAGATTATCTAGTTTTTTCTAGATCGCCTGTTATCCTTTTACCAATGGTTTTATTGCAATCCATATTAAAGTCTAACTTAAAAATTATAACATGGGTTCATGAAATTAAGGACTCTGCTGTTTATCAAACAGTTTATCGAAAGTCTGATTTTATTTTAGGAACAAATTCTGCTATCACGGAAGACATACATCAACTATTAGGGATTGACAAAAGTAAGTTAGGCTTAACTTTAAATCCTATTACAGAATCTCAGTCCAACTTAAAAATATCAAAAAGTGAAGCCAGAAAAAGGTTTGGCTTCGATGATACCACTCAATTAGTGGTTTATACAGGAAAGTTATTTATTGGTCAGCAAGAAGCAATATTTATTTTAAATGCTGCTAAACAGTTACCTCAATATAATTTTTTATTGACAGGAGGTAAACCTAATGTAATCGAATATTACAGTCAATGGTGTAAGGAGAATGGGATGACGAATGTAAAATTTTCAGGTTATTTGAAAGATTACCGAGAAATGATTTACTATCAGTTTGCGGCAGATGTTTTAGTTTCCTATTATACTAATTCAGAACACGACTTAAGATATAATTTGCCTCAGAAGATTATTGAGTACATGCATACAGGGAATCCAATAGTAACCCCCGATTTTGAGGCAACTAGAGATTTATTAACAGAAGAAAATGCTCTTTTTGTAGAAGGTAATAATGTAGAATCGTTAAGTAAAGGGATAGAAAAATTGATGAAAGATCGAGCCTTAGCCCTGCGACTAGGAGCTAAAGCGAAGTTAGAAGCCAAGGACTATACTTTTAAGTCAATTATTCAGCGTATATTGACTCAAATTTCGCGCTCCTAATGTTTCAACGTGCTCTTATAAGTTATGTAAATTCAGGAGGACTGACTAAAATAGATTTTATTTTAGGGCTTTTATATCCACGATTTGTTTTTCAAAAAAACAGTAAGAAAGTAATAAGCTTGTGGCAGCAAGAAGAGAAAACTGATTGTGTATCTTCATTAAATACTACTATACAAGTCAGTTCATACAGAGGAATAAATCCATCAGTATTAAAGCTAATAACTCACTTAAAAAATGATTTAGAAAAAGATTTGTTTGGTGCCTATTTACATGGAAGTTTAGCTACCCAAGAAGAGATTAATTACAGTGATTTTGATGCTTTGGTTATTCTGAAAGATGATGTTTTTAGTGATATTAATAGTATCTCTAGAGTTGGATTAAAGTTAAATAGACTACAAAAGGTCATGCACGAATTCGACTCTTTGCAGCACCATGGTTGGTTTGTTTTAACTGAATCAATGTTGAAGAACTATCCTAACTCCTATTTTCCATTAGAGTTGTTCAAATATTCGGTATCTCTTCTTCCTGAAAAGGGGACGAATTTTGACGTACATCATGATTCGAGTAACACTGATTTTAAATCTCCTTTCTGGATTCTGTCGAATGAACTTTTGAAAAAGTTGAATAATAATTATCGACCTAAAAACACTTTTACATTAAAAAGCTTTTTGAGTGAATTTATGTTACTTCCGTCCTTTTACCTACAAGCTAAAAATAATATGGCAGTATATAAAAAGGAAAGTTTTGAGTTGGCTCGGAAAGACTTCTCTGAGCCGGATTGGCTTGTTATGGATTTAATCTCAGAAATCAGAAAAGAGTGGTATTATGAAATTTCCTCATTCCAGAAAATGTTATTGTGTAACAGAAATGCAGTAGTAAGAAAGTTAGGAAGAAAATTCGCTCCCAATATACCGTCTTCAATTGAAATTAAGTTAACGGCTACTGTCTACAAAGCAATGAGTAGTTTAGTGCTTTCAATGCAAGATAAACTCAAATCATCTTAAATTAAATGGCATATCAATTTCTTGGGATACCAAAATATGTTGCTCCGGAGGTGTATGAGAATACCGTAGACAAAATTGTAGATTTTTTAAAACAAGAAGAGTCTATTCAAGCTATTTATAGATTAGGAAATGTTAATCATCCTGGTATTTCTGATATAGATATAGTTGTTCTGTTTAAAGATGGAGAAAAGTGTACTCTGAACCCATATGGATTGTTAAATGAGGGTGATAAATACTTATTGACACATGAGTTGTTTGGTGCTTCCGAAAAGCAATTTAAAAAAGTAATTCAATACAGTTTTTGGGATAATCTAGAATGTATTTGGGGAGAACCAATAGATTTAGAATCTAACAAGGAAGTATTTTCGAAAGACGAGCGATCATTTTATAAGAAACAAGTAGGCTTAGAGTTTTTACAAAAAAATTACATAGAGTTAAGCGTACAGAAGAAATATGGCGTAATAAAACTCAGAAGTTTAATACAAGAGATTAAGGGAGTGCGATATGATTTAGCTTTTTTAAATATCCAAAACATGGAGATTAACAAATGCATGAATCATTTTTTGAAACGATTAGACCATTGGTTTGAAAGCCCTTTTGATCCGAAAGAATTTTCAGTTTGGTTAGACCAATATTATGTTGCTTTAAAAGAAGCTATTATGCATGTAAATAGTCAAGGTGAGACATTATGGGTTCCACAAGAACGCGATTTAAAATATGGCAGAAATATTAATTTAAAGAAAGCCGAGCTTCCTGACTGTAAAGCATCTGGTGTATTTTTACCGTCTTTTTTTATTTCTAGAAATAAAAAAGCTTACAATGTTCATCAACGACTAAATTATTTTGAAATTTCATTAAAATATAGTTCGGAAGATTCAAGTGGATTAAATTTAAAACGATTTAAAGCATTTGAAGAACATAAATTGGAAAATAGAGAATGCTATCCACATTTTGGTGCTTTAATAACAAGTTTAGTAAGTCAATTTATTTAATTGGGGAAGTTTTGGGAATTAAGGCCTTACACATTATATGGAATGCAAAATTCGGAGGAATTGAAAAAATGGTATTTGAACTTGCTGAGGAACAACTGCAATCGAAAATGGTAGAGCCTTCTGTTTTAATTGCAAAAGCAGAAGGAGAGTTTTTAGAAAGGTTCAAATCAGCTGGGTTTAAAACTCATTTTTTGAAATTCGAAAAGGGTTTAGAGCTAAATTATTTAAACTTTAAAGCAGCGATTAACCTCTTTAAAAAGTATGATGTATTGCATTTCCATTTCTTTAATCCCGTTTTAGCATTTGCGGCATATTTTACAAAAAAGAAGATAGTATATAGTGAACATGGGAATTTTGGATTTGGGAGAGAAAAGAAAAAATTTGACCGCCTACTAATCGTTTTGAAAAAGTGGTTTTTAAAAAATTCAAAAGTATTAATCGTTTATAATTCGAATTTCACAAAACAATATGCAGAAACCCATCTCGGACTTTCGAATCATTCTAGGAGTTCTGTTGTAACAAATGGAATTAACCTTTCAACTTATTTAAATAAGAATAAGCTAGTTTCTCATGGAAAGCAGTTTGATGCCCTAAAAGAGCAATTAAACAACAAGTTTGTAATAGGCACTTCATCTAGGTTTGCGGGATTTAAAAGAATTGACCGATTAATTAATTCCTTTAATAGAATTCCGGATGCAGAAAAAACCGTTCTTTTATTGGTTGGAGATGGAGTTTTAATGTCATCATTAAGAAAACAAGTAGACGAATTAAATTTAAATGAACGGGTTATTTTTACAGGTTTTATAAAGGAGATAAAAGAATATCAAGAATTAATGGATGTTTGTGTATTTGCTTCAGAATCTGAGCCTTTTGGTTTGGTTGCAATTGAAACTTTATCCTTGGGAAAACCAACTATTGTTTTTAAGAATGGAGGGGGGTTGGTCGAAATAATTGAGGGAATTAATAAAAAGGATATTGTTGAAGACGAAAAAGGTTTAGCAGAAAGAATAGATTTTTACAGAAAGTATCCAAATGAAATTAAACTAAATCAAGACAGTATTATAGAATATTCAAAACAATACAGTATTCAATCAGTAGCAGAAAAACTAGTAACAATCTATCAAAATAAAGATTAATCGATGTGCGGAATTAATGGCTTTTTCAATTACTCTAATATGCCCATTTCTAATGGAGAAGAATTGATTCGTAAAATGAATGGAGTGATGGAGCTCCGTGGTCCTGACGATTCTGGTATTTGGTCAAACGAAGAACAAACTATTTTTCTAGGACATCAAAGGTTGAGTATTCTCGATTTATCGAGTGCAGGGCATCAACCAATGCACTCTAATCGGTCTTCAAATACTATAGTTTTTAATGGGGAAATCTACAATTACCAAGAATTAAAAAAACAACTCACCATAACCAGCTTTAAATCGAACACTGATACAGAGGTCCTTTTGGAGTTATATCATGAACAAAACAGTTCTTTTCTTTCAGAGTTAAGAGGCATGTTTGCTTTTGCTATTTGGAATGAAGATAAACAGCAGTTGCGATTGGCTAGGGATAGAGCAGGGCAAAAACCACTTTATTATACCATGCAAAATGGAATATTTGCCTTTTCGTCTCAATTGAAAAGCCTTTTGGAATTACCTTGGATAAAAAGGGAGCTAGACGAAGAAGCGTTATATCACTTTCTGACGTATAATCATCTGGTTCCTCCATTTACTATGTTTAAAGGAATACACAAGTTTAAACCGGGCCATGAAATGATAGTCGGGTCAGAAGGCATTATTTCATACAAACCATATTGGAAATTGGATGTAACAACATCCGAAGTTGGATGTAAGAAGCTACAGGAGCAAGTGTATAATGATTTAGAGAAATCTGTCGATTACCGAATGATTAGCGATGTTCCTGTTGGAGCCTTTTTAAGCGGGGGGGTAGACTCCAGTGCAATTGTAGCGATGATGAGCAAAAGGTCCAAGACACCAGTTAAAACTTACTCTATCGGTTTCGAAGGTCAAGCCGATTACGATGAACTTGCTCACGCAAAAAAAGTCGCAAGTCTATTTGGCACAGAGCACATAGAGAAAATAGTAAAGCCTGAGGATTTTAAAAAATTGCTACCCGAAATAGTGTCTATTTTTGACGAGCCGATAGCAGATTCTACATGTATTCCAATTTATTTTTTATCCCAACTGGCTAAAGAAAATGGAACTAAGGTAATCTTAACAGGAGATGGTGCGGATGAACTATACGGAGGATACTCCAATTGGAAAAGATACAATAGAATGTACCCTTATTTTGAAATGTATAGTAAACTTCCGAAGGCGCTCCGTAAAAACTTTAGTGAGTGGTATGGAAAGTATGATAAGACGTCTGCAACCTATGAAATGCTCAAGCGTTCTGAAAAAGGAGAAGATTTTTTCTGGAGTGGAGCAAAAGGCTTCAAAGAGAGCGTTAAAAAGGAATTTCTGACGGAGTCTTATCTTTCCAGAACATCCGGTATCGATTCCTTCTCCGTTATCTCGGAGCTGAAGTTAGAGTTTTCGGAGCTAGACCCTAAAAAAGAATCTGACTATATTAATTGGCTGTGTTATACAGGCCTGAGAAATATTATTCCAAATTTATATGCACACCGACTGGATAAGCTTACAATGGCCCATTCGGTAGAGGGTCGATCTCCATTCTTAGATCACGATGTAATTCAGAATGCATTCTCCATTCCTGGGAAGTTTAAAATAAAGGATGGTGAGGCAAAATATATTTTAAAAAGAAGCTTAGAAAAAATATTACCCAATGAGGTATTATATCGTAAAAAGCAGGGATTTTGTGTTCCTTTGAAAGAGTGGGGTACAGAAATTATGCTAGAATACGTAGAAAAAGAACTTCCCATTTTTTGCAAAAACTTGGATGTTTTCAAGGAAGATAAAGTGCAGTTTATAATAGAAAATGTACGAAACGGTAAATCGAACAATACCAATATGCTTTGGACTATTTATTTTTTAATTCAATGGTATAATAAGTGGATCAGAGATGAATAAAGAACTAATTGTAATGGTTACGAATATCCCTAATCAGTACAGAATTCCCTTATTTAATGAACTCCACTTGCAACTTGAGCGAAAAGGAATGTCTCTGCATGTTATTTTTGGAGCAATAGGTTACCAACGAAGAAGCACTAAAATTGACCTCACTGATTGTCAATTTAGCTACGAAATATTACCTTCAGGATGGCTAAGAAATATAGAATATAAAACTGGTTTTATGTTCTATTGTGGCCTAAAACATGCGCTTCAAAGATTAAAGCCAGCTCGAATTATAGTAGCGGGTTATTCTTTTGCAACCATTAAGCTATGGGCGAAAAGTTGGTGGAGCGATGTGAAATACTATATCTGGTCAGGCTCTATTGCAAGAAAAGGGAAAGAACACAGTTCTTTAAGGATTTTTCAAAGAAAATTATTGATTCGAAGAGCACAAGGATTTATTGCTTATGGTTCTCTAGCAAAGAAGAATTTTGAATTATTTGGTGCTGATCCGTCGAAGGTTATTGCAGTTGGCAATACGGTGGATACTATTTATTTTGAAAAAGAAACGCAACGAATGACGCAACTGCAAAGCGATAGTAAAAGGAAACATTTGACGTATGTAGGATATCTAACTCCACGAAAAAACGTTCGCTTACTAATCGAGGTAGTGTACGAGTTATCTCTGATACGGAATGATTTTGTATTTGATATTGTTGGAGATGGTGAGTGTCGAGAGGAATTGGAAAAGTTGGCTTTAAGTTTAAACTTAGGAGATAAGATTTTTTTTCACGGCTTTCAGCAGAAACAAGAACTCCCAAAATACTTGGCAAAAAGTAACTGTTTTCTTTTTCAAACTGATTTTGACATCTGGGGATTAGTATTAAACGAGGCGATGGCCGCCGGAGTACCTTGTCTAGCCTCTACTAATGCAGGGGCAACGGAAGATTTAATTATTGAAGGTGTGACCGGGTTTAAAGTTAACTTTGAAAATACTTTGGCAATTGTGGAAAAAGTTAATTGGGTATTAAATCAACCTGAAGAAATGAAAAAAATAGGGAGTACTGCAAAAACTTTTATAGGTTCAAACTACAGTTTGTCAAAATGTGCCGAAAATATGATTTCAATATTTTAAAAGAATGACCTATAGAAACTGGAAAATATGGATGAGCAAATTGCCTTTATCACTAAAGTGGTTTGTTGTTCTAATATTACTGAGGCCAATCATTGATTTATTTTATTTCCTCAAGGAAATTTCTCCACTACTTTCTCCTCTTTATGTAGTAGGTATTTTGACACCTGTATTCATCGGGTTTAGTTTCCTTTCTAGCAAATTTCCCAAGAAAATAAAATCAATTATTTGCGACTTAAATTTTGGTATTTGGTCGTTAATCGTAGTTTTCAACCTTGCATTACTGTTGCTTATCTCTATTGGCTTTGATGTAATTGGAGATGTTGTAAGGTATAGTACACCATTGATGCTTTATTTCTTTTTTAGGCACTTTATTCAAAACAAGGTAGACTTAATCGGGGTACTTCAAACCTTTCTTTATTCTGCTTATATTCCCGCAGGACTTCTAATTTATGAACTGCTTTTTGGGGGAATCAGTCCAGAGTATCTATCCGAAGGTAGAGGAGGAGGTGCTCGTTTTCAGGGTGGTTATGCTGATATTATGAATTATGCGATTTATTTTACGGGAGCAATTTTAATTCAGTGTTATTTTTTTCTAAGAAGCGCTCAATTAAAGGCTGTTACTACTAAAAAAAGAATTACACTTATTGTTGTTTTGTTAATTGGTTTTGTTGGTTTGATTAGTATTAAACAAACCTCGTCATGGGCAGTTGCGATACTAATATTAGGTCTGTTTATTTTGTTTAATTTAAAAAGCATAAAGGGTTTTCTAATTATTTTATTGTTTTCACCCATATTTATTGTCGTTGGTGTTCAAACTTTCAATGATAAAATTGAGCCGTTGATAGAAAAAGAATATAAGGTTATTTCGGGTGAGTCAAGATTTGAATCAGCTTTAAACGGAAGAATGAGCAGGTGGGTTAAGTATTTCAGTATTTGGTCTGAAATGTCCGTAGTCAGTAATTTGATTGGCACTCCTGTATCAAATGATGAAAATGTACCAACGATGATTAGCGGAGGAATGCACAGCGATTACGTGCGTATCATATTTCTTTCAGGAATTTTAGGATTATTACTTTATCTTTCTTTTTTACTAATTATCTTCAAAAAGGGTTTTGGATTAGCAATACCTGAAAAATTTTTAATATTTAGTGCAGTTGGCTCAACCATACTTTACTCTGTATCTGCCACACCGCTTTTATATGTTCCGTTTTTATACTATATCTTCCCAATTTTTGCTTATTCAGCTTTACCAAAATCTATCTTACTGTTAAATGCCAAAAAGTAAAGTCATCATTGTCGGTAAACTTCCTCCACCATATATTGGACCGGCTATTGCCACAAATATAATTTTAAATTCAGCACTTAAAAATGAGTTTGAATTATTGCATCTAAATACCAAAGTGAATCAATCGCTTGATGATTTTGGTAAAGGTGGAGTGCAAAAGTTATTTAAAAATTTATCAATTTATAAAAATTTGATAAAATTATTAAGAACTACAAAGCCGGATTTAATTTTAATACCAATCAGCCAAACAACGATTGGTTTCCTGAAAGATTCTATATTTATTTTAATCGCCTATTTTTTTAAGACAAAAATTCTACTACAATTAAGAGGAAGCAACTTTAAAAATTGGATGAACTCAGCTACTTCTTTAACGGAAAAGTATGTTCGTTTCTGCTTCAAAAAAACGAATGGAATGATTGTACTGGGTAATAATCTAAAACATTTATTCGAAGATTATTATATAGATAATCAGATTTTTGTAGTGCCAAATGGATGTGATATTGAATTACCACCTAAAAGAGCTACTCCTAGTGTAAAAATCCTATACTTCAGTAATTTGTTGAAATCCAAAGGTATAAGAGATGTGCTTAGTGCGGTTGAGGATTTACAAAAAAGAACTGAAATTAATTTTGAATTAAATGCAGTTGGAGCTTGGTACGACTCAAAATTTCAGAAGGACTGCCTGCGGTTTGTAGCTGAGAATGAATTACCAGTTTATTTTCATCCACCGGCTTCTGGAAATGAAAAACTACATCGATTTGCTGATTCGGATATCTTTGTTTTTACGCCGATTGAACCAGAAGGTCACCCTTGGTCTATTATTGAGGCTTTATCTGCTAGTCTACCTATCATATCTACCAATCAAGGTGCGATAATAGAGTCTGTTTTAGATGGGAAAAATGGTTTTATAATAGAATCGAAATCTCCTAATCAAATAGCACTTAAATTGGAGACGCTGCTTTTAGACAAGAAGCTAAGGTTAGAAATGGGCCAAAGTAGTTTAAACCATTACAAGAATAATTTTACAGAAAAACATATGGTTGCTAACTTGACCCGTGTTTTTAAATCAATTTAAGAAAGAGATATTTGCTTAAGAACGAGCTAAAATAGTGCGTTTTTAATTTAGTTCTTAGCGTTTAAGAAATCGTATTTTTACACAGCAAAAAGATAGAATATACTAGACCATATTGCATGGAAACACAGAAAATTGAAGATATAAAAAACTATTGGGAAGAGTCACTTTGTGGAGCTCACTTTATTGAAGAAGAAAGGTTGACCAAAGAGTTTTTTGAGAATTATACAACATTTAGGTATCAAAAAGAGCATCAGTTATTAAAAATAGTAGACTGGGAATCGGCAAAAGGTAAAGATGTATTAGAAATAGGACTTGGAGTTGGTGCTGATAGTGTTAGGTGGGGGCGAAATGCTAAAACTTATACTGGAATAGACTTAACACACGAAGCAGTAAGAACAACCAAAGCTCATTTTAAAATGATGGGTTTGGAAGGGAATATAATTCAAGGTAATGCAGAAAACCTTCCATTTGAAAATAACTCTTTTGATATTGTATACTCTCACGGAGTATTGCATCACACCGAAAATATAGAAAATACATTTGAGCAGATTAGTAGAGTTTTAAAACATGGTGGAAAGTTTATTATTATGCTTTACACAAAAGATTCTTTTAACTATTGGGTTCGAATTCAATTTTACTTTAGAACACGATTACTCTTAGAGCTAATTAAGAAAAAGTTCGGGGGCAAGAACAACCAAACTTGGAGTGAGCATATTGCAAATCAACAAAAGATGGGTTGGAAATACCTTTCATGGAGTGAATTTCCACACCATTGTACGGATGGACCTAATTGTACAACTGCCTATATTTATTACAAAAAAGAAATTATTGACAAGCTTGCAAAATTTGGATTAGCAGTTGAAGACTCCTCAAAAACACACTTTCCTATTTGGGGAGGGAAAAAATTTGTGCAATTAGAAACCGCCTTGGCAAAACGATTAGGCTTCTTTAGATTTTATTTTGGAACAAAGAAGTAAGCATTAGTTTTATTTAATGACTTTATGTGCGGAATTGCCGGTTACATTTCTAACAAAGACTTAAATATCCAACAAATGTTGGATGTATTGCATCATCGTGGTCCAGATAGTTCCGGAGTACATGCTGATCAGGTTAATGAAAGTAAGTTAGTTCTAGGGCACAAGCGCTTAAGTATTATTGACTTAAGCGCCGGCGGTCACCAACCCATGTTGAGCGATAATAAGCAAATTGTACTCACTTTCAATGGAGAAATTTATAACTTCCTCGAATTGAAAACTACTCTATTGAAGGGGCATAATTTCAAATCGAATTCAGATACGGAAGTTTTACTAAAGCTATACGAGTTAAAAGGAATTGGTTTTTTAAAGGAATTGAATGGTGATTTTGCTATTTCACTGCTTGATAAAAGGCTAAATAAACTTTTTGTGATTCGGGACCGAGTAGGAGTGAAGCCCCTTTATTTTTATCAAAACGAAGATGACTTTATATATGCCTCAGAAATAAAAAGCATACTCGCTGCAGGGGTAAAAGCAACCTTAAACAAAGCTAGCTTGCAGCAGTACTTTACCTTTAAGTATGTTCCTGAGAATAATACCTTATTTAAGGATATTTATCGAGTACCGGCGGCTCACTATTTAACGTATGATTTAACAACAAAAAAAGTATCCTCCACCAAGTATTGGGAGCCTAAATCCACTTCAGAAGATTCAAAGTTAAAGTATAAAGAAGCTCAAGAAAAAATATATCACCTAATAGAAGATGCTTGTCGCATTCGATTAATTGCTGACGTGCCGGTTGGAACTTTCTTTTCAGGTGGGTTAGACTCCTCCATTATTGCTCATTTTGTGAAAGACAATAAAAACATAAAGCATTACTGTGCGGCAAAAGAGGAGAAAGATTTAAAGAAAGAAGGTACTACTTCCGACAGTTTTTATGCCGAAAAGTTAGCGAAAGAGTGGGGAATGGACTTGGAGTTAATTAACATCGGAGGAAATGAACTCACTACAGAATTAATTAAGAAAACCGTTGAGTTTAATGAAGATATTATAGCGGATGGTTCTCAAATTCCGTCCTATTTAATTACCAAGAAAGCGGCTGAGAAAAGTACGGTAATCCTTTCGGGAATGGGAGCGGATGAGCTTTTTTTAGGATATGCAGGCCATCAATTGTTGTTGCTAGATAGCACCTTGAATAAATTACCAAAAGCGTTGACAAGTCCACTTTTTAACCGTTTTGCTTCCTTAAATGTGGCGAAAGGTCCGTTTATGGCTTACAAGCGCTATTTGCAGAAGTTAGGGAATTACAACCAGCGGGGAAACGCTCGGTATGGTTTTTACAACATTGTTGGAGACTTTGACAGCTCTAGGATCATTTTTAAAGAAGAATCGCAAACGATTATTCCTTTCATAGCCAATTATTTTCCCGAAGGAGAAGACCCATTTGAAGGTTTGAAAAAATTTGAAAGAAATAATTTCTTAATTAAAAACTTGCACTACACAGATCGCATGAGCATGGCCAATTCGGTAGAAAATCGAGTGCCTTTCTTAGATCATCGAATTGTTGAATTTGCAAATTGTATCAAAAGACCTTTCAAGCTAAGTAATACAGGTAAACCGAAACGCATTTTAAAGGATGCCTTTTCCAAACACTTACCAAGTGACATTACGCAAAGGCGAAAGGCAGGTTTTGGAATGCCGCTAAGAAGTTTACTAAGCGAAAAGGAGTATTTAGACACATTGCTCGACATTCCGTTTTTCTCTAATTTTGAGGAATTTTCGGTAGAAGGAATAGAATTTATTATTAACCAGCACATTACAGGAACAAAAGATAACTCAGCATTAATTTATGCACTGATTACTTTTCAGGAATGGTATAAAATGTACATAGAAAACTAAGATGGAGCAATTAACGCAAAAGTTAAAAGATGGCAACATGCAATTGATGGAAGTACCTTTCCCGGCACTTTTACCAGGTCATGTTTTAGTTAGAAATCACTACTCAATCATAAGCCCCGGAACGGAAGGTAAAACCGTTAAAGATGCTCGCTTAAGTTATATAGGCAAAGCAAAGTCAAGGCAAGCGGAAGTGAAGAAAGTGATTACTTCGGCGCAGACGTTTGGAATAATGAAGACCTACAACATGGTGATGAACAAGCTAGAAGCTTATTCTCCACTAGGCTATAGTTGTGCAGGGGAGATAATTGCTTTGGCAGATGATGTTAAAGGTTTTCAAATTGGTGACTTTGTGGCTTGTGGTGGAAATACTGCAGGACATAGCGAAGTAGTCGGAGTACCTTCAAATTTATGTGTTAAAGTTGCTGAAAGTGTTTCGTTGAAAGATGCAGCTTTTACAACCATGGGAGCAATTGCGCTTCAAGGTGTTCGTCAATCTGAATTAGTGCTTGGAGAGTCTTGTTTGGTTATTGGATTGGGAATTATTGGTCAATTGACCATGGAACTACTAAATGCCGCGGGGGTTAAGGCGATTGGGATTGATATAGATGAAAATCAGATTCAACTTGCAAAACAATCAACTTCAAACTTGATTTTTAATAGAAACCACCCCGACCTTGAGAATATTATAGCTGAAGAAACAGGTGGTTTTGGAGTTGATTCTGTTATTATAACGGCGAGCACATCTTCTTTAGACCCCATTGAGTTTGCAGGAAATGTTTGCCGAAAGAAAGGGAAAGTTATTATTGTAGGAGCGGTGCCTACTGGTTTTTCAAGAAAAAACTATTTTAAGAAAGAGCTAGATTTAAGAATGTCATCTTCTTACGGCCCAGGGCGTTATGAAACCAATTATGAAGAGAAGGGATTAGATTATCCGATTGGTTTTGTTCGTTGGACGGAGAATAGAAACATGCAAGCCTTTGTTGCCTTGATAGAAGCTAAGAAGATAAAATTATCTCCTTTGGTTTCTCACGAATTTGACTTTAAGGACGCTGCAAAGGCCTATCAGTTAATTTTAGATAAAACAGCAGTGATTGGCGGCATGGTGTTGAAGTACGACACAGACAAAGAATTAAAGAAAGTAGTTAGTGTCACTGAAAAGTCAATTGCTCAAGATAAAGTGAATATAGGTTTAATTGGGGCAGGTTCTTTTGCTCAAAATTTTCTACTACCAGCTTTAAAAGAAAAAGTTGAGTTTATTGGTATTGCAACTGCAAGACCTACAAGTTCAAAATACATTGCCGATAAATACAAGTTTGGTTTTTGCACAAACGATGCAAATGAATTGGCAAAAAGCGACAAAATAAATACAGTTGTTATTGCCACTCGTCACAATACGCATGCGCAATATGTATTAGAAGGGTTGAAAGCCAACAAGAATGTTTTTGTGGAAAAGCCTTTGTGCTTAAAAGAAGATGAATTAGAGCAGATTAAGGCTGCTTTAGTAGTAAGTAAAGGCAGTTTGATGATTGGCTTTAATCGTAGGTTTTCTCCTTTTATTGAAAAAATTAAGTCTTTTATCGGTAGTGAATTACCTGTTTCTATTAATTATCGGATTAACGCAGGGCAATTACCTGCCGACCATTGGGTTCATGACCCAGAAGTAGGAGGAGGAAGGATTGTAGGAGAAGCTTGCCACTTTATTGATTTGGCACAATTTATTAGTGGAAGCAGAATTAAAAGTGTAGCTGCGAATGCAGTATTAAGTTCAGAAAACCTTTATGATAATGTGACCATTAGTTTGGAGATGCAAAACGGCAGCATTGCAAGTATTTGTTATTTCTCAAATGGAAGTAAACAAGTGTCGAAAGAATATTTAGAGGTATTTAGCTCAGGTAAAACTGCTATTATTGATGATTTTAAAAAGTTGACTTTAGCAGGAAATAAAGTAGAAATTACGAAAGGCGATCAAGACAAAGGATACAACAAAGAAATTAGCAATTTTGTAGATTCCATAAAAGCAGGAAAAGAAGCTCCCATTCCTGCCGAGGAACTGTTTCTTTCAACTTTAGCATCATTCAAAGTAATTGAGTCCATTAAAAATGGTGGAGAAAAAATTATTCTTTCTTAGCTAAATGAGCAAGCTTATCGACTATAAAAAAGTACGCTTAGACCTTCTTGAGTATATCGAAAATGAGGAGTATAAAGGGTATGATCCTTATGATACGTTGAACTCTTGGGTGCCTTTTGGTTGGTTAGGTAAATGGGGTAAACCCATTGGTATCCAGATACAAAAACGAAATCCGATAAATATTCGTCCGTTAATTGGAATCAAAAAGGATTATAATCCCAAAGCAATTGGTTTACTGTTGCATACATATAGTTTAATGTATGAACAAGAACCTACCGATGAGATTAAGGGTGAAATTGATTTCTTATTTAATTGGCTCATAGAAAATAGAACTGAGGGGTTTAAGAACTTTTGTTGGGGATATAATTTTGATTGGGCGAGCTCAGAAAAATTGTTGAAGGCCTTTTCTCCAACTATTGTAGTAAGTGTTTTTATTGCGAAAGGAATCATTGCCTATTACAAAGCCTTGAATGATCCTAAAGCGTTGGAGGTTCTAACTAGTATTGGAGACTTTATTCAAGAAGACCTTGGGCAATCTAAAGATGAATCAGGTATTTGCTTTAGTTATAGCACAATAGAGGTAGATTGTTGTTATAATGCAAGTATGCTAGGCAGTGAGTTGTTTGCTTTTTTGTATCAAGAAACGAAAATAGAAAAGTATAAAGACCTTGCGATTCAATCGACCAACTTTGTAGTGGATAAACAGAAGGAAAATGGGAAATGGAATTATAGTATAAAGTTAGAATCTGGAAAAGAGAGGACTCAAGTAGATTTTCATCAAGGTTATGTTTTGGACAGTATAGGATACGTAATGAAATACATTCCATCAGCTAAAAGTCAATACCTTTCTTATTTTAAAAAAGGATTAGAATACTATCAGCAGAATCAATTTTTGCCAAACGGTCAATCACTGTATCGGGCGCCTGCTAAGTGGCCGGTAGAGATTCATAATCAAGCACAAGGCATTGTTAGTTTTGCCAGATGGGCTGATTTTGATAACAGCTATCTAAATCAAGCTAAGAAAATAGCAGCATATTCTATTGAAAATATGCTTTCTCCAAAAGGTTTTTTCTACTATAAGAAGTATCCATTGTTAACCATCAAAATACCGTTCATGCGTTGGAGTGAGGCATGGATGTTACTCGCCTTGACAGAACTTGAAAAAGCGAACCAAAAAGCATCTGGAATATGAAATTTCTTTTCTACATAGGTCATCCGGCACATTATCATAACTTTAGAATTGTTTCACAAAATTTAGCCAATAAAGGTCATGAGGTTGTTTGGGTGGTTCGAGAAAAAGATGTTTTATTTAAATTAACAGAAGGAAGCCCATATAAAACTCATTTTATAAAAGAGAGAGCTCCGAAAGGAAAGTGGGGTAGAATTACTCGAATATTGAAGAGAGAGGTTATAATGTTTTTTATCATGCTTCGGTTTAATCCGGATGTAAGTATTGGTACTGATTTAGTAATTACTCATATAGGTATATTATTGAAAATACCATCAATTGTAGTAAACGAAGATGACGCTGAGGCAGTTCCTTTGTTTGCAAATATGGCAATGAAATATGCTACTACTATCTTAGCTCCGGAATCTTGTTCGGTTGGACCTTATGGAGATAAAACTATATTTTACAAAGGCTATCAAGAGCTTGCCTATTTACATCCTAATTATTTTATTCCCAATCGATCAAAGGTTGAATCACTATTTGGAGACAAGCAAGAATTCTTTCTGTTGCGTTTCGCTTCTTTAACCGCTCATCATGATACCGGAGTGGCAGGAATTAATGATAAATTGGCACAAAGAATTATCACCATTTTAGAGAAAAGAGGAAAAGTTTGGATTACATCTGAAAGAGAGCTGTCTCCAGAATTTGAAAAATACCGCATTGCAATTCCTGCAAAGGAAATACATCATGCTATGTATTTTGCATCTTTGTATATCGGTGATAGCCAAACCATGGCAGCTGAGGCAGCTGTTTTAGGTACACCTTCGCTTCGATTTAACGATTTTGTAGGTAAGTTAGGCTATCTTGAAGAGTTGGAGCATAAATACAAATTGACTTTCGGTATTCCAACTAATCAGCCAGAACGGCTTATTGAAAAGGTAAAAGAAATTGTAGAAGATTTAGAGAGTCGTAAAACATGGGAAGTCCGAAGAGCTAAGATGCAAGAAGAAACCATCGATGTTGCTGCTTTCTGGACAGATTATTTTGAAACTTATAAAAGTTAAATTTTTAACATTGAATGAGTTTGGTTTTAAGTCTTTTAACCAATCGTTAAAGTATCAAATATCTATTATTGGATTTTTATGAACTTGGGAACTCCTATGTTCAAATTAACATAGAATCTGAACATTAACTTCTCAAGTTAAAATGTTTTAACGACCTTCGCAGATTGTCAATTGATTGAATAAGTAAAGTTAAATGCAAGTCGTTAGACGTAAGTACAAGGAGCATAAAAATCCACCGCTGGTTAAAGGTGTTGACAGTCTTGCTGTACTAAAGTTCATCGAAAACAATTTAGAAGGAACAGACCATTCTCGAAAAGCGGTTTTGGCAGTTGATAATAAATTTTCAATAGCAAACCTTCCCGAGTTATTGACTAAAAATCCTAATTATTCGAGTATTGTCAATCTTAAAAAGACAAACGAGATCGCTCGAATTACTGAACTGTTTTGTGCAGTTAACAACAAATTAGAAATAGGCGGTCGTTTTATTACTTGTGTTGAAACTGCTGCGCTTAGAAAAAAAAGAATTTACAAGAAGTTTCCTAAAGGCATAAACTCAATTTATTACTTTTTTGACTATTTTGGAAAGAGAGTTGCTCCTAAATTGCCTATAACTAGACATGTTTATCAATTTTTAACGGCAAATAGAAACAGAGTTCTCACTTCTGTAGAGGTACTTGGGCGCTTGTGTTATTGTGGGTTTAAGATTATTGAAACAAAGGAAATAGACAGGTTACTTTATATTTCAGTTGAAAAAATAGAGAATAAGGTTGACTTACCTGATAAAAATTACGGTTTCCTTTTTAAAATGGAACGAACCGGTTTTAAAGGAAAAGTTATTGATGTATACAAGGTGAGGAGTATGCATGCATATGCTGAATATTTACAAGAATATATTTATTCTCAGAATAAGTTAAACGATATTGGGAAGTTCAAAAACGATTATAGGGTTAATGTTATAGGGAAATTATCGCGCAAACTGTGGATAGACGAGTTACCAATGATCATTAACTTATTAAAAGGAGATTTAAAGTTGGTCGGCGTTAGGCCATTAAGTAAACACTTTTTAAGTCTATACAACAATGATGTAAGGGAAAAAAGGTCTGAGTTTAAGCCTGGCCTGGTTCCTCCTTATTATGCAGATATGCCAAAATCTTTAGATGAGGTTATGGATTCAGAAATGAGGTATTTTAAAGCTTATGAAAAGAGTCCCTTAAAAACGGATATTATCTATTTTTTCAAGGCTGCAAATAACATCTTAATAAAAAAGGCACGAAGTAAGTAATCCTTTTCGCATGATGAAATATGTTCGGTTTTTATGCCTCTTACTTGCTTTTGCAGCTCCTTTCTCCAAAATAAAGGCTCAAGTTGTTAATCATGACATAGAAAAGGTTACGGTTTACAAGTTTTTAGATGAATTGGCAAACCTTCAACTTATCGAGTTAAATACCCTGATTAAACCATATTCAAGAAATTTAATTGCTGAAAAGTTAAGTTCTGTTAATCGATCCCTTCTAAATAAAAGACAGCTCAAAGAGCTTGATTTCTTCATGAAGGATTTTAATAAAGAAATTCATACAGACAAAGACTTTGATAAACGCTATGATGTTTTTTATTACAAAGACTCTCTGTTTTCCATGACTGTAAATCCAATTATGGGAGGAAGACTATGGAATAACGAGAATGGCACAAATTTTCACCGCAGAAATGGGGGAGAGCTTTTTGGAAGTGTTGGAAAGAATTGGGGCTACTATTTTGCACTACATGATAATGCTGAGAGGGAATTATTGCAGAATGAAGAATTTTTAAATAACGACCCTGCGGCGGTTTATAAAGGTAGCGGAGATTTCAGTGACTTACGAGCTGGATTAACCTATGCTTGGAGTTGGGGTTCGGTGGGATTGTTAAAAGATAATTTTACCTGGGGAAATAATAATTTTGGCGCAAACATTGTCTCGAACAAGGCACCGTCGTTTGCTAGAGTAGAATTAAAAGTAAATCCTGTAAAGTGGTTAGACTTTACCTATTATCATGGTTCCTTAGCTTCAGAAGTGAGAGATAGTAGCAGAAGTTATAATGCAGGCGTTAGAAACAGAAATGTAGATGTTCGAAAATTTATTGCTTCAAACATTGTCACTGTAAAACCAATTAAACATTTAAATATTTCACTTGGTAACTCTATCGTTTATAGTGATAATATTCAGGCAGCCTTCTTCATTCCATTTGCCTTTTTCAAATCTATTGACCATGTTGTTTATTCGGGATCCGGAAATTTTGGCGGGCAAAACACTCAAATGTTTTTAGATGTAAGTTCTCGAAATATAAAAGGAGTTCACTTATACTCTTCGTTGTACGTTGATGAAATTTCTTTTTCCCGTTTTTTTGATAAGGACGAACATTCAAATTTTGTAAGTGGAAAGTTTGGTGTGCAATGGAGTAACATTTTAGACAAGAACATACAGTTAACCGCAGAGTATACAAGGACAAATCCTGTTACATACAACCATTTCGTAAATACGACAACTTATGCATCAAATAACTATGGATTGGGGCATTATTTAAGAGATAATGCTCAAGAGTTTGCGGTTGAAGTCGCATGTAAGCCTATTGCTCGTCTTAATGTTGCAGCAACTTATATTTTAGCGCAAAAGGGAATTGTGTATCCATATACTGGGAGTAGAAATAGTAATGGAAATGTCGATGTTTGGGGACTAGATTTTTTATCTGAAAAACGATGGGAAAGCAGTCGTTTTGCAGTAGGTGCAGATTATGAGCTGTTTAACGATTTTCGATTTTCCGTCAGCTATGCCTACCAAAACAATAGCGGAGCCGATGAGTTACTTTACGCGCCGAGCTATTTTCAAGGTGAAACAAATACGTTTTCAATAGGGACAAGTATTGGATTTTAGCAGATGCTATATTGAAAATGAGCGATAATTACGATTCACTAAATTTTTATACGACACTTCGATTTAAATCATAAAGAACCCTTCTCGGTAAATCTTCACTTTGTTTGTATCGAATACTTTAGTGAGGTTTGGTCAGTTTACGATTAAAATGGATAATAGTAAAATTACAACTACCATTACCCAACAAATCATCCTTTTTTCTCTAACCTACCATTGGCATGTTTGGCAAAACGCCCTTTACTTCTTGGATGCACTTGGTCTATCTTTTCCCAAGGCCAACCTCCGAATTTAGTTCGCTGATAATCTTGAAAAGCTTGTTGAATTTCTTGTTTGTTATTCATCACAAAAGGGCCATGTTGCACTACAGGCTCACCAATTGGACGACCTTGCAACACTAAAATATGGCTAATATCTTTTCCAGATTTTAACTCAATATCTTCATCTGACTTAACTTCTGCAGAATGGTAGTGAGCTAACGTTTGACCTTCTACCAATAGATCATTTCCCTCATAAAAATAGATAGTTCGATTCAAGCCCGGCAAAGCTTTTGGTAACGTAAAACTCGCATTCGATTCCATTCGAATATTGTAAATCGCCACATCGTTATTTTCATCCGCTGCCCAAGAATTTGGTGGTGGGGCTGGAGCTACTTTGTCGTGGTATTTTCCCGTAACCACTTCAATCAACGTTTTACGGCCTGCTAAATCTGTAAAAGTTTGTTTTGGTAAGTCTTCATTCCATAACATTTTAAAGTGTGGGTTCACCATTTTGTTTTTCGCCGGAAGGTTCAACCAGATTTGAAAAAGCTCCAAGGGATTTTCTTCTTCTTGATTTAAAAGAGGAAACATTTCTGCATGCAATACGCCGCCACCTGCCGTCATCCATTGCACATCTCCGTTGCCATATCTGCCCGAAGCTCCTAAAGAATCGGTATGATCTACCATGCCGGTGCGCACCACAGTAATGGTTTCAAAGCCTCTATGCGGATGTCCCGGAAAACCCGGAACTGTTGTTCCATGGTACATTCGAAATCCATCTTTAATCATGAAATCCTGCCCCATTTCTCTGCCCGTTAAATTTGCAACAGGACCCATTTGTTCGTTTCCTTTTGGGTAAGCATCTTCGTGGTGAACGCAAAATAGAAAAGGGTCTTTGGTTTTCCACTGAAAACCCAGTGCAGTTATGTTTTTTAGTTTAGGTTCAGTAGGTTTCGAATTCGCTGCTAAACCAAATTTGGATGCAATTACTGCACCCGAAGTAAGTGCAAATGCTTTCTTAAAAAAGAATCTTCTACCTTTTACTTTTTTCATGTTTTAAAATTAATGGATTACAGCGGGTTTTTAAAGCGATTAAAAAATAGCAAAAGCAGCTTACCCATTAAATAACGTATTCTTTTTAATTGGAATTCCATTGTTAATTTTTGAAACCACAAAAATGGAAGGGATGTCGGTTGTCCACTTTTTTAAGGTTAAAACGATGAGAATTATTTCTGATCTAGATATAACTCCAAGTACAATGCAAATAAAGAAAGCAATGCTGCTTGTGTTATTAATTGTAAGGTCAATTAGAAAAGCTAAAAGAGAAAGAGTCCACAATTTTGCGAAAATAGAGTGAGTTGCAATTGGTTTTCTAAATTTCAGATAGCTTATTACATAACAGCAAAATTCGAGAATTGCAATGAACACAATTCCCCAATAATTTTCTTGGATAAAGGGAAAATTCAAGTAGAATATACTGGAGATTACAACTAGCCAGAAAAATTGATCAACGTTAGAATCCCAAATCCGAAGTTTTTCTGAGGATACCTTTAATTTTCTGGCAATGATGCCATCGAACACATCGGTTAATAAACCGAATACCATTAAACCTACAATCCAATAGTTAATGAGGACAGACTTGGAATAGAAAGCTAAGAAACCAATAATTACTGCAACTACAATTCGAGTGTAAATTAATAGGAACGGGATGCTTTTCATGATTTGAAAATTAACGAAGAAACTCAGAACTTAAGCCCGGTTGCGCCCCAACAAAAAAGCCTCGCTATAGCGAGGCTTTTTAAAGAAATCAACTGTCTGCTTTCTTTTTTCTTTTCTTCTTTTTGTCGTTTACAAAGGTGTCATCAATAACTTCACCTAAAACTTTTACTTCTTTGGTTCGTTCAAAGTTTTTCTTTGCCACCATCATTTCGTCAAGTGTATCTCTTCTAATCTTTATCCCAGATTTTGCACCTTGGTTTTTTACTTCTAAGTAAAATCCGTCTTTTAATTTTTTCGGTTTCGTGGAAGGTCTTCCCATAATTTTTGTGTTTTTTACGCCATCAGCGGCGCTAATTTATCAACTAATATTTCTGCATGTACCGTACCATCAGCATTTATATGCGTTGGAATAACAGTTTTTAATTCGTTAATCCAATCTGGATTGTACGCAGATTTTATCTTTAAGTAATTTTCAGTAAAACCATACATTTCACCGTTTTGTTCCTGTGCTTCGAAAAGTACAGTAAATTCTTTATTTAATTGTGTTTCATAGAAAAATCTTTTTTTCTTTTCTGAAAGTTGCTGTAAAAACTTACTGCGCTGTCTTCTAATTTCCATCGGAATGGTGTCGGTTCTTCTCACCGCAACCGTGTTATTTCTCTCAGAATAAGAGAATACATGCAAGTAAGCAACATCCAAGCCCTTTAAAAAGGCTACCGTTTCTTGAAATAACTCTTCCGTCTCTCCTGGATAACCTACAATCACGTCTACACCTATGCAAGCATTCGGCATGTGGCCTTTAATTCGTGCTACTCGGTCCGCATATAACTCTCTATGATACCGTCTTCTCATGGCTCGCAACATTTCGTTAGAGCCAGATTGTAGTGGAATGTGAAAGTGTGGCGCAAACCGCTTGGAATGAGCTACGAAATCAATAATATCGTTCGAAAGTAGGTTTGGTTCAATGGAAGAGATTCTAAATCGGTCAATTCCTTCTAATGCATCTAATTCTTGCACCAAATCAAAGAAGCTCTCCTCCGTTCCTTTTCCAAAATCACCAATGTTCACTCCGGTCAGTACCACTTCTTTTACTTGGGTTGCTTCTAACTCTCTAGCAGTTTTCATCGTTTCCGCTACCGTGTTGCTTCTGCTTCTGCCTCTTGCCAAGGGAATAGTACAAAAGGAGCAAAAATAATCGCAGCCGTCTTGCACTTTTAAAAAGGATCTAGTTCGATCTCCTAAAGAGTAGGAGGGAACAAATTCTTTTACATACTTTATTTCCGAAGCAACTACCTTGTTGGTGTAGTGTTCTGTTTCCCAAGCCTGAACATGCTCTAGCAGATTGAATTTTTCTTGAGCACCTAAAACAATGTTTACCCCTTCAATGGCTGCAATTTCATTTGGTTTCAATTGTGCATAGCAACCAATCACTGCTATGAAAGAGTTTGCAGAAAGATTACGGGCTTGTTTTACAATTTGCCGACACTTTTTATCGGCTTGTTCGGTCACCGAGCAGGTGTTAATAACAACGATGTCCGCACCTTCTTTAAAGTCCACTCTAGCATATCCATTTTCTTCGAAAAGCCTTGCTATTCCTGAAGTCTCAGAAAAGTTAAGCTTGCACCCAAGGGTATAAAAAGAAATGGTAGAACTGTGCTTCATAAGGTTTGCGAAACTAAGCATTTAAGCTTAAAAAGTCAAGATGCACCTGTTAAATCTATCGTAATTGATTGGCAATGATACGGTCAACTGTTTCAGTTACCCAAACTTGGTACATTTTTGCACTAGGGTGTAGTTTGTCGTCTGCTACGTACTTGTCTTCGTAACTCGCTTTCTGCGAAATGGGTGTAATGTCATAAAAACTAACTCCAAGCTCTTTAGAAACCTCCACACAAACAAGGTTGTAATTTTTGATTTCTGTTGCAACCTTTTTCACGTTTTTATCGCGCATGAATGGCATTACACTATAATCTGGTATACTGTAAACAAAAACTCCTTTCTTCCCATTTTTAGAAAAGGCAATTGCTTTTTCTAAAAGCATTGTGAATTCTTTCCGAAACAAACCAATCTCTTTTCCTTGGTACTGATTGTTTACTCCAATCAACAGGGAAACTAAATCGTATTTCTCATCTACTGACTTTATAGCAATTAAAAGTTCGTCGGTTCTCCAACCAGTTTTTGCAATTATTGTTGGCGGAACAACTTGCAATTTTGTCTTTTCTGTAATCGATTTTGCCAATAGAAAAGGATAGGTTCCTTGCTGTTCCACTAATTCTCCAATGGTGTAGGAATCACCTAAAGCTAAATAACTGATTTTATCAACAGACTCTTTTGTAGTGTCAGTCTTGGTAGAATTGATTTTGGCAGCATTGCAAGCTCCTAAAAAGGTCACTACCAGTAGGAGGTTGAATATTCTCCATTTCATCTACTTAGCCTTCAAATAAAATGGTAAAAAAGAACATTTTTGGGCGCATTTCTTCAATCGGATTAGATAATTCCGTGTTGTCTTTAATTAAAGCATCGTCTAAGTTGTACGACATTTTTATTTCAAGACCGAGCTTAAAGTAGGGGAGAAAAAAATCCGTGCCAATACCAACTTCAGCGGCGTAGGTGTTTCTTTTTAACTTAATGATTGACTCATCGATGTCTGCGTTATCTACATTTTCGTTCGATGCTAAATCAATGGAATACTTTCCACCTCCTATAAAATAAGCAGCAAAATTATTCAAACGCTTGGAACGGTACTTTACTAAAAGTGGAAAATCCAAGTAAGTAGATTCAACTTGTCTTAGTTCGGTATAACGTATTCCTTGAAAATTAATGAAGTTGAACTCCATGTTGCGTTGGCCGAAAACAAGAGTTGGTACAAAACGCAGATTTAGCCACTCGGTGATGTGGAGGTCGCTGACAATTCCTAAATTAAAACCACTTTGGTTCACCACATTCAAGCTTTGCAGGCTATCTGTGGTTAAGTTGTATGGATTTCGTTGCAAGGCAAATCCTCCACTATTTATTCCTAACGCAAAACCAAAATGAATTATTTTTTGATCAAATTTTTGTAAATTTTTTACTTTCGGCTTTTGTGCTGAAGCCAATAAACAAGAACAAATAAGAATAAGACTAATAAAATATTTCATTAACTGCCAAACGCTCTCGCGCCTATTTTATTTTTGAACAACGTAAATAGATGAAATT
>Ga0307934_1000244_pt1 | contig 42310 bp, 40 predicted proteins | sample OrgLakmetageno90_FD_201838 | JGI IMG/M metagenome (GOLD analysis project Ga0307934, IMG submission 201838) | Saline water microbial communities from Organic Lake, Antarctica - #90 | ecosystem: Environmental > Aquatic > Non-marine Saline and Alkaline > Saline | place: Antarctica: Organic Lake...
GGAATGGCGCGCCCGGCAGGATTCGAACCTGCGACACCTGGCTTCGGAAACCAGTACTCTATCCCCTGAGCTACGAGCGCTTTACAGGTTGTTTAAACCATTAACACTTGGCTTGTGTCAATAGAATGCTGTGGGGAAGGGCGATGAAATCTTATTGTTTTATTTTGTGGTTTTTTCGCCTTGAAAGCGTTGTTTTTGCCAGAGCTGCTGGATGGTGGTGATATAGGCGCTGGGTTTGAAGGGTTTGTGGATCACGCCGAGCACGCCTAGTTTATAATAGCTATCTTGCATCAAAACCTGCGTTTCGCCTGTGACAAAAATAACCGGAATGTTTTCACAGCCCTCTAATTTACGCATATCGGCCAACACGACAGTGCCGTCTTTGCCGGGCATGCGTAAATCGAGCAAGACGATGTCGGGCTTTGTCGTGGTTAGATATTCTTTGGCCAGATCGTAACTATTGCTTTTATGAATGGCGATATCACCAACTCTTTTGAGGGCTTCTTCTTGAAGCGTCAAAAGATCTTCATCATCATCAACAATTAAAATGGTTTCTGGAAAGCCGGGCATGTTATCACTCCGTTTATGTGCGCATCATTTATTTTGTCTTTATGATGACGCAAGCGTGCAGAGACAGCGATCAAATTTTGGTGCCCGTTACCCCCGTATGTTTTATTATGTGTATGTTTTGTGAAAAATTAGGCCGCGCTTGATGTGAGCTGGATGAAGACGTCCTCCAGATCGCTTTCATCGGTGGAGATATCCGCAATTTGAAAGCCTGCGCCGCGAATGAGGTCGATCATTTCAGACACAGGTGTTTCGCCGGGGCTATATTGATATTTTAAGCGCCGCTTTCCGTGCGCCTCCATGCCGAAATCTTTTAAAGGCGCGGGCAGGGTTTCAATATCACGGTCAACGCGGAAGGTGATTTCTTTTTGATCAATCCGCGCCAAAAGCGCGTCTTTGTCTTCGCAAACCACGATTTTACCATGATTGATAATGGCGATTTTATCGCACAGTTCCTGCGCTTCTTCCAAATAATGCGTGGTCAGCAAAATGGTTGTGCCAATTTCATTGAGCGCGCGGACATTATTCCAAAGCTCGCGCCGCAGTTCGATATCAACGCCCGCTGTCGGCTCGTCCAAAACCAAAATGGGCGGTGTGTGCACCATGGCTTTGGCCACCATCAAACGCCGCCGCATCCCACCTGAAAGCGAACGTGTATAAGCGTCTGCCTTGTCTTGAAGGCCGACAAGTTTTAACAATTCCATCGTGCGGCGCTTGGCTTTTGGCACGCCGTAAAGCCCGGCCTGAATATCGAGCATGCGGGCCGGGGTGAAGAACGGGTCAAAATTGATTTCTTGGGGAACAACGCCGATGGCGGCTTTGGCCAGCTTTTCGTTCTTGTCGATATCAGCATCCCAAATGGTCACTTGCCCTGAGGTTTTGCGCACCAAGCCTGCCATAATATTAATGATGGTGGATTTACCCGCGCCGTTAGGGCCGAGTAGCCCGAAGATCGAGCCTTTGGGGATGTCCAGATCAATGCAATCGAGCGCCTTTTTCGGGCCGCTTTTGCCTTTTCCTTTATAGGTTTTGTCAAGCTGGCGAATTTCGATGGCGTTTGGAGATAAAGGCGCGGACATATTATTTTTTTCCTATCTGGATGCGGGCTTCCCCGTTGACATAGGTCGCCATGCCCCCTTTTGTCAACCATTGCGCGGCATCTTTGTCGCCTTTTAAGTGCGCGTCCCAATAGGCGAGCGAGGTGGCTTTGATGATGGCTTCGTGTTCTTTGCGCTTTGGGTATGCGCCTAATTTACCGCGGCTTCCGGTGAAAACCATATGATCGCCGTCTTTTAAAACCATCAGGATGTTTTTATCATGTCCGGCATGATCGTAAGCGGGCATGCGATAGGTGTAATCCTTGCCGCTAATGGGGCTGTCGTCTTTGGTGCCTGTCATGAAAAATAGTGGTAAATCCATCGCGCCGAAGATCTCCTCAGGGGGGGCGTCTGTGATATGACCCATTGGTACGAAGCTGTATAAAATGCCTGCTTTAAAGACATCAGGTTTGATCTGGATGAGCGTATCGCTGTGGTCAGGGAATGTTTGCCCCGCCATGATTTGTGTTGTCAGCGCGCCGAATGAATGGCCGCAGATGCCGATATTTTCAAGATCCATATGCGCGCCGATATCAGCATTTTCGGCTTTGAAGGCAGGCAGTTGTTCCAAAACAAAGGGGATATCATAAAAACGATCAAGCGTGACATCGCGCGTGATCTCGGTTTTGCGGATGACATCCCACGGGTGGCCGGGTTTGCCCTCCCAAATGGTTGTGTCTGTGCCAAAATGCTGGGGGTGGATGACAACATAGCCGTAGGAGGCGATAAAGCGCGCCAAAAACGCCGCGCCATCACGCCCGCCGCCAAGGCCATGCGACCAGATAATGAGCGGCAGATCGCGCATGTCGTGATTAACGGGGTAATAGATTTTGTACGGCACAACGCGCCCATCACGCGCCTCATCAACCCACGCGCCTTTATGGATAAGAACTTTGTGCGGCTCATGGGACGGGTCAATCTCATCATGCCAAAACATAACGCTCTCCTGTTTGAGACTATTGGAAATATTGATAGGACTATGAGAAGGGCTTAGTCTTTTTTGCGGAACTGATCGAGCGAGACAACTTCGCCTGTCTTGCCGCTATCGCCTTTGTCTTTGTCCTTTTCATCGCCATCATCATCCAACTCGTCAAGCAAGCCTTCAGGGTCAAAGTCAGGCTCTTCATCGCCCGCAGGCTGGAATTGCAGAGCAAAATTCACTTCAGGGTCGGCAAAAATTGTGATCGCTGCCAGCGGAATTTCAAGCGGTTCGGGGACATTATTGAATGAAAGCGTGACATTCATTTTTTCATTATCAACATTGAGGTCGTAAAACTGATATTGCAAAACGATTGTCATTTCGCCGGGGTAGCGCTCGCGTAGATATTTAGGGATTTTAACGCCCGGATAGTCGGTTAAAAACGTAATATAAAAATGATGACCGCCCGGCAAACTGCCAACACCCATCACCTCTTCAACCGCTTTTTTCACCACGCCGCGAAGTGCAGCTTCGACCATGCGGTCATAACGGAGTATATCGTCTTTATCATCAGTCATTTTTTTACGCCATTTTCATGTTTTTTAATAGTATATCAGATATTGATCAGAATTTGTAAGGGCTGTCTTGTAAAGGATGTACAAAATTGAAGTTCGTAAGAGATCGAGAAAAGAATTTAGGCCAAACATATGATTTTTATATTCGACACCTTTATGAATCGCATATATAAGACACCCGAATCTATGATTGATTCAACAATAGCACTATATAGCTGTGGACAAAATTAAGGATGACCATGTTTTTATCACATTTAAGCGAGACACAAAAAGGCGCTCTGTTTGCTTTTATCGGCTTTTCAGCCTTTGCGTGGGGCGATGTTGTGTTTAAACATCTCGGTGAGCGCTATTCGATTTTCATGATCGGATTTTTTGCTGCGTTTTTCGCGCTGATTATTTTAACAGCGCTTGCCACGGTGAAGCCGGGCTTGAAAAAAGCGCTCAAAACAAATCATCTGCGCCTTCATATTGTGCGCGGCGCTTTGCTCTTGGTGCAGTTTTTATGCATCATTTATGCGTTTCAATATATGAGCCTTGCCAAATTTTATGCGCTTATCTTTGCCGCGCCGATGATCGCCATTCTTTTGGCGCTGGTGTTTTTAAAAGAGCGCGCCTCAATCGGAATTTACGCCGCTGTGCTTGTTGGGCTGGGCGGGGTCATGATTATTTTGCGCCCCGGCATGATCCCGATTGATGTGGCTTCGATTGCGACTCTATGTGCCGCTTTTTTGTTTGCTTCCTCTAATATTATTACACGTTTTATCGGCAATAAAGACCATCCTTACGCATTCGCGATTTATACCGAGCTTGTGATTTTGCCTGTGACAGCCATTTTAATGATCCCGCATTTTGTTATTCCAACTTTAGGAGATTCTTTCTTATTTGTTTTAACAGGTGTGTTTAGCGCGATGGGTTTGATCTTTATTGCCAAAGGCTTCTCCCATGCGCCAGCCTCCATTGCCGCGCCGTTTCACTATGTGCAGATGCTGTGGGGCGTTGTGCTTGGCTATCTTGTATTTGGCGATCGTCTCGACCTTTGGACAGCGATCGGCGGCGCTGTGATTATTGCCAGCGGTATCTGGGTTTTGCGCCATTCAAACGCGCCGCCGCCGCAAAAATATCCGCCGCCTTTACAATAAGCGCCGCTTATAATAAGCCGACAATGAAATATGCCGATCATGGTGCTTTTGGAAATAAACGCTGTTTTTGTGTCTGTGCCTTCTCTGCAATGTCAGGGCGGTTCATCTCTCCCGCAAGCGTGATCGCTAATGTATAAAACGTCGCTTGCGGGTGAAAAACTCTGAACCATTTTAGACCATCTTCGGCGACAAGAAGCGCTTGCTGCTTTTGCCCAGCTTCGATTAAGGCCTGCACATAAGCAAGCCGCATCGGGCCGTGCATCGGGTTATGCTTTAAACCCGTGCGATAAGCATCAAAAGCCGCTCTTTGGTTGTTTTGAAGGCGCGCAAGGCGGGCTTTGTTCAAGTAAAGATCGCTCAGGCGCGTATTTCTCTTTTCGCTTTGATCGAGCAAATGTTGTGCCTGATCCATCAATGTTTTGATTTGTACCGCGTTCATTGAAGCGCGGCTGCTTTCCAGTTCCATCAAAGGAATGTTGGCGGCGTAAATATAAGCCTGCGCGTTCATCCCGTGACTGCGTTTGTCGGCTTTGTTCACAAAATCAATATATTGCTCAATCGTGCCGTCGGCGGGAACGGAGCGCGCCATGCGGCCGTAATATTGGCTGGCGAACATGGTAAATGTGCCATAGATCAAACACAGCGCGATGAAAACGCCGATGATAATGCGGGCGTTTGCAGGAAGCGCGACTGTTCGTTTTTGCGCGCTGGAAGTGATGGCGCTCATCTGATACCAAAGCCCCATCATTATGCCAGCGGCGCACAGCATAGGGGCGCTGTAAAACGGAAAGCTGATATGAGCGTGCACCACCATCGCGCCAAGGCCACAAAACAGCGCGACAGGCATCGCGCGCTCTGGCGCATGCCGCGGCGTTTCAATCAAGAACTTCACCATGCGCCACAAACAAAGCGCGATAAACGCATAAAACAGCATGAGTGCGGGCAAGCCGCTTTCCGCCCAAAACTGGAGCGGGTCAGCATGCGCCATGAGGCCGCTGGAGTGAATATCTTCAGGGCTGCGAAACTCTGTGTAGTGAAGATAAAACGTGCCAAAACCTGTGCCAAGGAAGGGGGCTTGTTTAATCATGTCGATGGTGGATGACCAAATATAAAGCCGCGCATCAAGGCTGGATGTATCGCCGCCAATGGCGGCGGCGATGCGCTGGGCGCCGTCGAGGGTGATCTCATTATGAGGCGTGGGCAACCACGTCAGCGCGGCAATGGTCGCGGCAGCAAAAGTGATGATCAGTGTCAGATCAAGGCGGCGTTTTTTCGCAAGAGGGGCGAGGGTGAAAAGCGCGATCAAGGCGGCGATGATTAAAAACAGCAAAGCTCCGCGACTACCAATCATAATAATTGCCCCAACACAAAGCGCACATAAAAGGGCGGCAGACAAGCGCACGATTTTGCATTTGGTGTGAAGCGACATGCCAAGTCCGCTGAAAAAGCCGAGCGATAAAAAGGCGGCATATAAATTAAAATTGGCGAAGGGCTTGGCGATTTGTCCCTGCTCCAATAATTCGGGGAAGGCATAATATTGCGCATACGCCCAAAGGGCGAGCAGCCCGGCAGGGATGCCGATGATAAGATAAACCAGCAATGGCGTGTCCATATTTTTAAACACAGGTTTTGAAAATATAGGGGTGCGGGGCAGGGAAGACGCCGCGATAAAGCCCAGCGGTAACATCATAAATGTCATCAAGACAATAAAGCTTATCATCTGATCGCTCGACCAGATGATTGTCGTTGCAATCCAGAGTGTGAATAACAAAAGCGTCGCTGGAATGGGAGTGATGTAAATGGCACTGATTTGTAATGTGTCAGCGCGGCAAAATGCGATGGCGGCTGCCAGCGCCATGAAACCAATGGCAAGCGCGCGGGTGATTTCAAGCGGCTGGATGATAGGCAAGGCGAAGAATAAGCCTGCGCTTAAGAATAATACAATCACACAGGCGGCAAAAGTTTCGTTTTTAGACATGATTATTTCCACCATCATCATTGTGAGCGCGAAGATAAGACGCGAAGATAACGAGTGTAGGTGATTTTACGGAGAAAAATAAGGAAGAAAAAAAGAAAATGAGCCGGTTCTGTTGCTAGGCCCGGCCCGGGCCCCACCAAATCTATGTCACTAGAAGCGGAATTGATTTGCAGTTAATCCCTAGTAAACTAGGCGGCAATAGCCAAACGGCCATTGTCATTCGCTGCGACTTGTAAGTTGTCATTTGCAACTATAATAAAGCCCGATAACGGTGGTACCATACCGGACACAAACTTTGCCTTTACCACGCGTGTCGATCCTATTTCGGCCCCGCCGACATACGGTTTGTGCAAAAACACGCACCGTATATTGGTGGAGCCGCCGGGTACCGCCCCCGGGTCCACGACGATTATTCCGCAAAGCGTTTAGCGTCATAGCTGGTAAACCAGCACTTATAATTATAGGGCAAGGCCGCCAATATGGCAAGCGGTACGTTACATGAGGAAGCTCAGCAGTCTCAATAAAGTGGAAGATATTGCTTAAATTTTTTTCATATGAGCCTTTTTAAAGATTTCATAATTGAGCGTGTGGGGTACGACTTGACCGTCGGTCTATTTTGCAATACAAAGTTTATGTTTCCATATAAAAAATATTGAGAGAGGTTTTATGAATAAATTGGTTAAGATTGCTGGTGCCTTTGGCATCGCAGCGGCTGCTACGTATGGTGCAGCATGGATGTATACAGGCATGAATGCTCTCGTATCTCAAGAAGCAGAGACAACACAAAACTTTAGTGACAATGGTCTCCGTGTCCTTCAAAGCACTTATAGTGCAGGATCATCAAATGGAGAGCCACGTTATGCTACGTATTCCGTTCTTTTGGAGAGTGAAAGCCAAGGTGTCGTGTCATGTCATGGCTTGCGAGTGTGGCCACAAAACAATTGGGCACTACAAAACTTAGATGGAGATATTCCAGAAACCTTGTATGCAACATCTCCCGTTTTTGAACATGTTTTCAAAAGAGCGGCTGACGCTGAGAGCACAACTTTGGATTTGGGTGCGTGCCTTCCCTATGAAACGGCTTTATCTCAGGAAACATTGGATGCCCTCGCTTCGCACGAATTAGAATTTAGAGCGAGCGATGCTACTGCACAAGTAGATGTTGCCGTCAATAATACCTATTTTGGTTTTCCGATTTTGAACTTTCAATCCTTTTCAAACATAGAATTAGCGACAAGCGAAACACAGAACTATACGCGCGAGCAACGCGAGAATTTCTCTATAGGTGGAGATATCACACGTATAGCTTCTAACATTAGGGTCATTGGGGATACAGTCCGTGATCGTCGTTATTTGAGCCCATTAAGTATAATATTTGCCGACCTTGAGACAGACCAGCGTCATGGCTTTGTTCCAGAGGTTTGTGAGAATGCTGGATTCAGTGAGACTCTCAGTCTCATAGCTTCCTCAAATTATCCAAGTATGTTTTATAATGAGGATGAACATTCTCAACTTTTAGAGAGTTTAACAGGGCTTAAGTTGACTCATTGCCCTTAAAGCTTTCAGAAAATAAGAGGATGTTTCTCCAATTTTTTTCATAGAAACTTCTCGTGGCTTTCATAGTCCAGTGATTTTTTGCTAAAATGATCTGGGATTACAAAAACATGCTGACATATTCTGGTCAGTCGTTATCAGCTTGCGTTGGATCATTTTTTGTTTCATGTGCGGCATGGGCGTTCAAATGAATTTAGTGTCTTTATCTTTTCGTTCCCATCGCGCGCGCCTTTTTATTGTAATTATAATAAAAAATGTGGCACTTAGAATGGGGGGGGTAAGAGCCTTTAAGATGGTGTGGAGCCTTTTGGTGCAGGGGCAGGTGGCGTGTTTGTAAGGTTTAAACGATCAGCTATATGCCCCCAGATTTCTGCAGGGGTTAGCGCGATCATGGTTGCGCCCGCGTCCAAAAGCTCCTCGGCTTCGTGATCGCCGCGATGCTGTTCGCCGACAAAGCCGATCACGGTCGCCCCTGCCGCAACGCCGGCTTTGGTGCCGGTGCGGCTATCTTCCACCACAAAACAATCTTTGATATTAACCCCGATCAGGCGCGCGCCCTCCAAATACATATCGGGCGCAGGCTTTGGGTTTTCAACATGGTCTTTGGAATAAATATTGGGCATAAAATCATCATACAAGCCTGTGGCACGCAGTTTTAGCATCAGCGAGGTCGCATCGCTATTGGAACAGACTGCAAACGGAATGTTGTGCGCGCGCAAATTATCGAGCAATTCACGGATTCCCTCAATCACGACCGCATCCTCCAAAGAAACCTGACGCCAGCGTTCCCAGAGTTTTTGACCAAAATCCGCAGGAAGATCATACCCTTTTTGCGCCTTAAAGTCAGAACGCACCATTTCAAGCATGCGGTTTTGCTCAACGCCGCTGACAAGCTCGGTGAATTCTTCGCGTGAATAGGTGATGTCATATTCAGCTAGCATTTCCGATAACACAGCGTAGCCGAGCTCTTCGGTATTAATCAGCACGCCGTCGCAATCAAATAAAACACCTGTTTTCATCGTGAGTATGTCCCTGTTTCTTTTCTTATGAATGAACCCAAATAAGCATTTATCCCCAAGGGGCGCAAGAAATTTGCGCTGACTTATTCACCCTTGGCATGGAATCGGCTTATATAGGGAAACACATACACATAATAAGGAGCGCCCACCAATGAAGCAGTATCATGATTTAATGCGTCATGTTCTTGAGAACGGCACAGACAAAGATGACCGTACAGGCACAGGCACACGCAGCGTTTTTGGCCACCAGATGCGCTTTGATCTATCCAAAGGCTTCCCGCTTGTGACGACGAAAAAGCTTCATTTACGCTCGATCATTCATGAGCTGTTATGGTTTTTGGATGGCGACACCAATATTAAATATCTCTCCGACAATAAAGTGCGCATTTGGGATGAATGGGCGGATGAGGACGGCAATTTAGGCCCTGTATATGGCCATCAATGGCGTTCATGGCCCACTTCGGATGGGCATCACGTCGACCAAATCTCAAACCTTGTCCATCAAATTAAAACAAACCCCGATTCGCGCCGCTTGATTGTTTCGGCATGGAATGTCGGTGATATTGGCAAAATGGCGCTGCCGCCTTGCCATTGCCTGTTCCAGTTTTATGTCGCCGATGGCAAGCTGTCTTGCCAGCTTTATCAGCGCAGCGCCGACATCTTTTTGGGCGTGCCGTTCAATATCGCCTCTTATAGCTTACTGACGCTGATGATGGCGCAGGTTTGTAGCCTCAAGCCCGGCGAGTTTATCCATACATTTGGCGATGCGCATCTTTACAGCAACCATTTCGATCAAGCCAAAGAGCAGCTTTCGCGCGAAGAATACACGTTGCCTGAAATGCATTTAAACCCGCATGTAACTGATATCTTTGGCTTTAAGGCCGAAGATTTTGAATTGATTGATTATCAAGCGCACCCGCACATCAAAGCCGCGGTCGCGGTTTAAGATAGATGAGCCGGCCTGTGCTTCATATTCGCGCTGTTGTTGCGGCGTCCAAAAATCATTGCATCGGCGTTGATAATGATTTGCCGTGGCATATCCCGCAGGATTTAAAACATTTCAAAAAACTGACCTCCGGTAAGCCCGTGATTATGGGGCGCAAGACCTTTGAATCAATCGTGGCGCGCCTCGGTAAGCCTTTGCCGAACCGTTTGAATATTGTGCTGAGTCGCGGAGATTATGCATATGCGCATGATGATGTTGTTTGCGCCGGTGATATCGAAACCGCCATTGAAATTGCAAAAAAACACGCGAATGAGATTAGCGTTAATGACATTATCATTGGCGGCGGCGCACAAATTTACAAAATGGCGATGCCGTTCATCACAGCCATAGACATCACCCGCGTTGAAAAAGATGTGCAGGGCGATGCGTTCTTGCCGCCCGATTTCACAGAGGGCTTCAAGCTGGTGAATGAAGAAAACTTTGAAGCAGGCGACACCCACCCGCCCTTCAGCTTCCTAACCTATCAACGAATTTAATCGTTTTTACCAAATTTTAAGCACTTTATGGTTAATTAAAGCTAGGTTTACAGTTTTAAAAGAGGTGCATTATGAGCTTTCAAGTCGGTACATTCAGAGGCGATTTTAACAAATTAGCTGAGCTTATCAAAGATGAGTGGAGCGAGCGCCGCCCCGATGAGGAAGCCCCTGGCGGCTATGGCCCGTCTAAAGAGTTTGGGCAAGTTGTCGATCAGCTTGAGGGCCTTCGTATTCGTCACATGAACGATATGGACGAAAAAATGAAATATGGCCGCCAGATTGATGTTCCCGAGATTGAAGCGATGCGAAACCTTGAGACATTATTATTTATGGCAAAAACTGACCCCAACCATCCCAACAGAGCCAATGGCATGAACGATATACAGGCTGGAAAGCAGCCAGGGTGTGCGGCAACGCTCGATTCCACAAAATATCAAAACTATCACGATGAAATGGCCTCAGCAGGGCCAGATTCAGGCGTGAGCATTTCATTCAAGGCTTTCTAAATTTAAAAATTCACGAATAAAAAAGTCACGAATGATCAAGTGATGTATTTTTTGGTTTTTGGCGAGTCTCAATTTTGAGGGTCGTCAAAATTTTGTCGGCAATGGCGATATATTGCTGCGATGCTTTGTGCGCGGGATCTTTTATCACAATCGGCTCGCCTTGGTCGGAATAAGTGCGGATATCAATATCCAGCGGAATCGCACCTAAAAACGGATGGCCTTGCTTTTCGGCCTCTTGCTCTACGCCGCCATGCCCGAAAATATGGGCCTCATGACCGCAAGAGGGGCAGATAAAGTGGCTCATATTCTCAACCAGCCCCAGAACGGGAACGCCTGTCTGGGTGAACATGTTAATCCCTTTTCGCGCATCCAAAAGCGCGATATCTTGCGGCGTTGAAACGATCACAGCGCCCGCCAGCGGCACTTTTTGCGCCATCGTCAGCTGTGCATCGCCCGTGCCGGGGGGCATATCAACGATCAAAACATCAAGTTCGCCCCACTCCACATCTTGCAAAAATTGCCGTAGAGCGGTCTGGATCATCGGCCCGCGCCAAATCATCGGCGCATCTTCTGGCACCAAAAAACCCATCGACATTAATGTAATACCGTGCGCTTGCGGCGGAATGATTTTTTTATCCTTCATCGGCGGGCGCTCCTGAAAACGCTTGCCAAGCATCATCGGCACAGATGGGCCGTAAATGTCCGCATCCATCAGGCCGGTGCGCAAACCTGTCATCCCCATGGCAACGGCCAAATTCGCCGCCACGGTTGATTTGCCAACGCCGCCCTTGCCGGAGGCGACCGCGATGACATGTTTGATATTGGGGGCAAGATTTTCAATGCGCGCTGGTGTGGCGGCAATTTTGGCGGATGATTTGACGCCGCGCTTTGCGGTTAAAATAACAGAGACAGACTGAAAGGCTTTTGATTGATTTAAAAGCGTCTCGATCTCTTGGCGCGCGGTTTCAAGCTGCGCGCCTTTTTGCGGGTCTGCTTCTAAAATACAGACAAGCTTGCCGCCTGTATGCTGGATCGTGGAAACAGAGAGGCCATCATGTGCCTGAACGAAATCGTGAATTTTGGTTTCGTAATTTGAAATATCAATAACAGACATCAAAATTATTCCCTTTCTTTATGAGAGTATCCCTTGTTTTTGCTCTCGAAAGATATATTGTATCTACAGGTTTTTTCAATCATGCAAGCGGCGAATGTACGCGCTCAAAATATGATAGATGATAAAGACCCGATTGATTTACAAAACAGGAATGCATAATGGGATCAGACAATTCAAATAATACAGGCGGCCCGAAGAACCCTTGGGGTGACAAAGGCGGCGCTAAAGGCGGCAAAAACGGCGGAAACCCTTGGGGAAATGGCGGCGCTAATGGCGGCGGCAACCAAGGTGGAAATCGAGGCGGCGGTCAACAGCCTCCTGATATGGACGAGATGCTGCGTAAAATGCAGGAAAACTTCCAAGGCTTTATCCCGCCAAACTTTAAAGGCGGCAAGCTGATTGTTCTGGGCGTGGCTTTAATCGGATTATTATGGGTTGCCAGCGGTATTTATTTTGTTCAGCCCGGCGAACATGCTGTCATTCAGCGTTTTGGCGCTTGGGAGCGGACAAAAACGGATGAAGGCCCGGGCTTCCACTTTCCATTCCCTGTTGAAAGTCGCTCTATTGTCAAGGTGAATGAAATTCGCCGTATGAATATCGGTTTTGCGGAGCGTAATGCCCGTAGCGGCTCACAAATTGTAGATGTGCCTGAAGAAAGCCTGATGCTGACTTCCGATCGTAACATTATTGATCTGGATATGGTCATTCAGTGGAACATCAAATCGGCCAATGATTTCCTGTTTGAAATTGAAGATCAGGAAAGCACGCTGAAAAAAGTTACTGAAAGTGCTATTCGCGAAGTGGTCGGGCAAACACGTATGTTCCCGATCATCACGCGTGATCGTGCGATTGTTGCCGAACGCACCAAGCAAATTATTCAAACCAACCTTGATGCTTATAATTCCGGCGTTAATGTTACTCAGGTCTTGATCCAGCAAGCCGAAGTGCATCCTGATGTGCAGGCCGCCTTCCAGGATGTTCAATCAGCCAAGCAAGATGCGGATGATGTACAAAACCGTGCGCAGGCTTATCGCGAAGATATTATTCCGCGTGCACGTGGTGAGGCGATCAAGCTCAAACAGCAAGCCGAAGCGTACAAGCAATCTGTGATTGCGCGTGCCACAGGTGATGCGGATCGCTTTAACTCTGTTTACCGCGCTTACTTAAGCGGTGAAGAGGTCACCAAAAAACGTATGTATATTGAAACAATGGAAGAAGTGCTTGCCGGCGCTCAGAAAATTATTCTGGATGGCGGTGTTGGCGGCGGAAGCGGCGTTGTGCCGTATTTACCATTGAATGAATTAATGAAGCCAGCGGCGAACACAACACGTTCCGGCACGAATAATAGCGGAGGAAACCAGTAATGAAAGCGTTTCAAGGATTAATTTTTATTATACTGGGCTTGATCGTTGTTGGCGTGTCTATGTCGCTTTTCACGGTTGACCAGCGCCAGCAAGCGCTTGTGCTTCAACTTGGCCAGCCTGTCGGCGAAATTAAAGAGCCGGGATTACATTTCAAAATACCGTTCATCCAAAATGTCCGTTATTTTGATCGCCGGATTTTGGCCGTTGACCCGCGCCCTGAACAAATGGTGATTTCAAGCGAAGCGGTCGGCCCTGCCACGCCGCGCGCTGAACCTGAGTTTGACGATGAAGGTGAAGAGATCACATCCATCGCCAGCCCTTCGATTGACGATGTCAGCGCCGAGCCGATTATTGTCGATACATTCGCGCGTTATAAAATTGTTGACCCGCTACAATTCCTTAAAACTTTGGGTACAACACAAGTTGCCGAGCAACGTTTGCAAAGCATTTTATCAGACGGCACCAAAGCTGTTTTGGGTAACACAACGCTTGAGCAGCTTTTGTCCGAAGAAAGAAATCGTGTGATGATTTCAATTTTGGAAAGCGTGAACAACAACATCAAGCGTGATGCTTTGGGAATTGAAATTGTTGATGTCAGAATCGTCCGCGCTGATTTGACGGCTGATTTGCGTCAATCAACCGTGCGCCAGATGATTTCTGAACTTTTGGAGCGCGCCACAGAAACACGCGCTATTGGTGAAGAACGCGCCCTTGAAATCCGCTCAACAGCGGAAAAAGAGCGCACAGTGATTTTGGCTGAAGCCGGCCGTGATTCACAAATTCTTCGTGGTGAAGGGGATGAAACAGCGATCCGCACTTATACGGATGCGTTCAATAAAGACAAAGAATTTTACGGCTTTACCCGCTCACTTGAAGCGTACCGTAACACATTGGCCAATCCGGAAACGCGTTTGGTTTTGACGCCGGACAGCCAATTCTTCAGACACTTCAACTCGGTTGATTAAGAACTATTTTTTAAACGTAAGTTTTAAGAATGTCTGAGTTTGTCTTTTATATTTTAACGGCGCTGGCCATGATCTTCGTCATTGAAGGTCTGGCCTACGCTTTTTTCCCCGATGCCATGCGCAAAATGATGGGATCTGTTTTGGCGATGCCTGTCTCAGCGCTCAGACTAGCGGGGTTTGTTGCCGCAAGTTTTGGCGCTATTTTGATATGGCTACTGAAATTTTTTTCGTAAGCGCCATTTTTACTTTTTCAAGAGCGGTTGACCGCGACCCTGATTGGCCTTATTTTTTATATTCAAAACCACGAGCATTTTGATCTTCAAAGGGAAGGAACCCCATGCGTCAATTTACCTTTATTCTCAGCCTTTTTCTGTGTATGGCCATGGTGCCATTATCGAGCGCTTCTGCGCGTGAGCAGCGCTTTTCAACCTCACCTGCCGATGGTTTTGCTGATTTGGCAGAGCGTCTTTTGCCGTCCGTGGTCAATATTTCATCGACTCAAAAGGCGGTTGATGTTCAAGATTTTCCTGAAATGCCACATTTTCCGCCCGGATCACCTTTTGAAGAATTTTTTGAAGAATTTATGGGGCGTCGCGGCCATGATATGCCCGCCATTCCACCCGCCTCACTTGGCTCGGGCTTTGTGATTGATGCCAAGGAAGGCTATATCGTAACAAACAACCACGTTGTCAAAGACGCAGACGAAGTGCGCGTTACATTCCATGATGATGTGACGGTGGAGGCCGAAGTGATTGGCCGCGATGAAAAAACCGATTTGGCGGTTTTGAAAATCGAGACGGATCACGACCTTGTTGCGGTAGATTTTGGCAATAGTGAAAATATGCGCGTTGGCGACTGGATTTTAGCGATCGGTAACCCGTTCGGCCTTGGCGGCACGGTCACAGCAGGGATTATTTCAGCCCAGCAGCGCGATATTAATTCAGGCCCTTATGATGATTTCATTCAGACAGATGCCTCCATTAATCGCGGTAATTCCGGCGGCCCTATGTTTGATTTGAACGGTAATGTCATTGGCGTCAACACCGCCATTTTCTCCCCGTCAGGCGGCTCTGTCGGCATTGGCTTTGCCATTCCGTCCGCGCTGGTTGAGCCTGTTGTGGCGCAGCTTATTGAGTATGGCCGCACACGCCGCGGCTGGCTGGGTGTGCGCATTCAAAAAGTGACTGACGAGATCGCAGACAGCCTTGGCCTTGAAAAAGCCTATGGCGCCTTGATTGCCAGTGCCACCAAAGACGGCCCTTCAAACGCCGCAGGCATTGTACCAGGCGATATTATTATCGAATTTAACGGCAAAGACGTTGAAGAAATGCGCGATTTACCGCGTATGGTTGCCGAAACGCCCATTGGTAAAACAGTGCGCGTCGGTGTTTGGCGCGATGGCGAGAAAAAAGAAATGGATGTTAAAATCGGTGAGCTTGAAAAAGCCGAAGAAGACGGTCTCATCACAACAGGGCCTAAAAGTAGCCCTGAAAGCAAGGGCATGGCAATCGAATCTGTCGGTATGACATTGCGCGGGATAGAGCCGGAAGATCGTGACCAGTTCAATATTCCTGATGATGTCAGCGGCGCGCTTGTGTCTTCGGTTGTGCCTATGTCTGAGGCGGCTGAAAAAGGACTGGTCGAAGGTGATGTGGTCATCGAGATTAACCAGCAAACCGTTGAAGGGGCGCGTGACGCCGCAGACTTGATTGAAAAGGCGCAAAAAGGTGGTCGTAACTCGGTTCTGCTTTTGGTTAATCGTGATAATGATGTGCGCTTCGTTGCCCTTCGCCTTGAACGTTGATGTGTGCGTTGATAAGAGCGGTCACTTAAAATTCAAATCAATGATCGTGATATAGAGATGAATAAACAAAATATTCCGATCTATGTCATTGCCGGCTCAACCGCCAGTGGAAAATCGGCGCGCGCGCTTGATTTGGCGCGGCAAAAGAACGGCGTCATCATAAACGCCGACTCAATGCAAATATACAACGCCTTGCCAATGCTGACGGCGCAGCCAAACGCGCAAGATTGCGCGCAAGCGCCGCATCGCCTTTATGGCGCATTGCCCGCCCATGCGAAATGTAGCGCTGAAATGTGGCGCACGTTGGCCACAGATGAAATCAATCAAGTGCTTAACGAGGGGCAAACGCCCATTTTGGTTGGCGGGACGGGGCTTTATTTTCGCGCGCTGATGAAGGGGTTTTCGCCCGTGCCGAATGTGCCTGATGGGGTGCGTGCCAAGATGAATGCCCGCCAAAAAGAAATGGGAAACCCTGCTTTTCATGCGGCCTTGGCTGAAATTGACCCTGTGATGGCGCAAAAACTCCATCCCAATGATACACAGCGCCTTATCAGAGCCGCAGAAGTGTTGGAAGCCACAGGGAAAAGCCTTGCTTATTGGCAATCATTACCGCTTTCAGGGCCGCCGGATGCGCGCTGGCGTTTTGAGATCGTGATTATCCGCCCCGCGCGCGAGGCGCTCTATGCGCGCTGTGATAAGCGGTTTGAATGGATGATTGAAAATGGTGTGCTGGATGAGGTGCGAGATTTTAAAGCGCAAATAGAGCGTGAAAATATTCCTGCCGATGCCGCTGTGACCAATGCGCTCGGCTTTGGCGCACTTTGTGGTCATTTGAACGGCATTTTAACGCGCGATGAAGCGGTACAGCAGGCACAAGCGGAAACAAGACATTATGCCAAACGGCAGGATACGTGGTTTCGTAATCAGCTTAAATAATAGTAAATATTACTATGAAGAGTCAATTGCTATTTTAAAATTGCAACATTGTTGCTTTTTTTATAATTATATTACGTTCAGTGTTGACTCACCCTCGCTTAATTTGCTTAAGTAAGGGTAATAGGAGGCCTCTTAAAAGCCTTCGCGAAAACCGGACAAGTTGTGGTGATAGACGAGGTGATCGCTTGATCTGGAAAGGCCGCCAAACAAGAAGAAGCGGCTGATTGGCAAAAATGGTTGAACACAAAAATACCAATCAAATTTGAAAGCCGGCCGCTCCAGCCGGCTTTCTCCTGTGACAGGCTCAATTTTTGAGACAGCTGGCCAGTTTATTTTATTCATAGTATAGTAGTTTTACAGTATTTTCGGCGTTATTGACGCTGACACATTCCATTTTTTTATTTCAAAGGATTTCTACCATGTCTTATCGTCGTTTGCTTCTCGTTGGCGCCTTGATTGTGCCTGTTTTGTCATTATCTGCGTGCGTGGATCGCGGACAAGCTGATACAAAACTGGCCGTGGCATGCCGCGCGGCGGTTGAGGCGCTTTTATATGAGGGGCAAAAGATTGATGAAGTTAAGGAAGTGCGTTCGACGCCGTCACCTGTTGGGCCGGATTACCGCCACATAAGCTTGATTACGCTTACCCAAGATGGTTTTTTGCAGGCTGAAAGCCAATATGACTGTATTTTTCAAGAGAGCTTTGGTTTCATGAAACAAAACTACACCGCCAGCATCCATCAAGTGCAGATGGAAGACCGCACAATCGGCCAAGCGGGTGACGAAGTTCTGGGCAGTGTTGATGAGTTTGTGAAGCTTGAAGAGGCTGTGCGCGCCGCGCTTTACCAATAGCGCGCCTTAAGCTTATTGCATTTGTAAGCCATAGCGCGTGTAAACGCCGATGGGCTGACGCGTGTACCAATCTTCAAGCGTGTACATACCATTCTCTTTTTCCGTGATTTTATAGACATAGTCGATCATGGATGTGACGCGGCGTTTATCTTGCCCGCCCAGATGATAAAAATTCGGACCGACAACCAAAATAGGCAAATCGTTCTTCTCGACCTGATTGCGCAAAATATCGGCTTTGTAAAAACCATCAATCACGCTTAATCCATCGGCGCGCTGCTCTTCCCAGTGGCGCGGAAGCCATTTGTCGCGATTCCATTGTGAATTATGCGGATGTTTGGCGTTTTCAAGATAAGGTTCATAATCAAGATTATCCCAGTGCGAAGGCCACCAATTCCAGTATGTTGGCTTCGGCTCGGCTTGGGCTGTGGTGCAAACCGTGACGCAGAGTGTGAGAACAAAAAGAAAACGAGAAAAAGACATGATGACATCCAATATAATTCGTGTGATTTTAAACTGACGTTTTTAACGCTTGTTAACAATATTATGATATTATAAATAAATAATGAATACCATACAAACAGCATTGTCCGGATTAAAAGCCAGCCTCAAACAGGTTGAGGGAAATGCTGCGAACATCGCAAACATCACAACCACGGGGCGCTTAAACGGCAATGCGCCCGCGCCCTACCGCGCTGTTGAGACGGTTCAAACCGCTACGGGCGACACAACTGGCGGGGTTCGGGCTGAAAACATACCAAAACAAACCCCCTTTGTGCCAGCCTTTGATCCATCCTCTCCCTTTGCGGATAGTGAAGGGCTCATTGGCGTTCCTAATGTTAATTTAGCTGAAGAAGCCGTCTCGCTCTCCATGGCCGAGCTGACATATAAGGCAAATTTAAAAGTTTTACAGACGATTTCCGATATGGAAAAAGAAGCGCTCCGCATTTTTGATGACAAAGTCTGATAAAAGCGCGCTTTAAAAGCGAAATGACAGTCCAAGCGAGCCGAATACATCAGGCTCTTCTTGCCCCTGAAACTCTTCCGAACGCCACGCCAATGTATAATTCAGTCTTGCCGGCCCTAATGTTAAGGCAAGGCCTAAATTCGCGTCGGCCACAAAATATTTTTTATCAACGCGCGGACTGTCTTGGAAGCTATTACCATCGAGAAAAATATTACGCGCAAGAGCGCGCCCTTCAAGCCCGCCAAAAATATGCCAGTTCCATAGCCGATCAACAGGCTTGTTATAATATCCTGTCCCCGGCATGGCAGGGCGCACGCGCAAAGGCATGTCTTCCCAGCGCACAGATTGAGGCCCAAACCGAAATGACAGCCCTGTGTTGGCGTATGTATAAACATTGCCCACAGTCGCGCCAAGAAAGGGATCTGCGCTGAAAAACAGGCCATATTTATCGACGTGAAAACGCTCTAGCCAGCGTCTTTGCCACGAGACAAAAAGCCCCGGTTCGTTCGATAATTGGTTGTCCCATCCTTTGGGGGTGGTTGCATTCATGAGTTTATGAATTGATTTTTGGCTTTGCTCGCCGAGCGCCCACGGGCCGACAATCCCAAGTGTCGCTTCAACCTCATCAACATGATTGCCAGACAAGCTCGCCATCCCAAGCGCAACATAAGTAAACCCCGCCCATGGGCGATCTTTATCGTCCCAGCCTGTTTTTGTGATATCAGACGGCGTGTATAGGTTTTGACCGATCGTATAAATCAGGCTGGTTGTGTCATTGATGTCAAAAGTGGGGATCAAATCGGCGATTTGGTGTGAAAATTCCGGAAAATCAATATTCATATCAAAATATGACAGGCGCACGCCGCTTGTATAATGGCGGTCACTGTCGCCGCCGATACTATCATTTTCGATGCTAAGCGTAATAATGCGGTCATCGGAATGGTTGAGATATTGCGCTGGAATTTGTTCCTCGACGGTCTCTTCTTGATCCGGCTCGGAATCTATAAGCCCATCTTGCGCCAAGGCAGGGGCGAGCATGATCATAAACAGAACGATGCCGCACGCAAAGCGGCGCGCGAAATGATTTACTTGTTTAAAAGCCTTATTAACGTACAATTTATTTCTTTCTTGTAGCGTATATTTAAAGATCAGTATTTAAAGGTGAAGCGTGAAAATGACCAGCAATATATTTTATTCAATAATGGCCTGTGTTTTTGTAATGGTAACAATGGCCGCGAAGGCAGAGGCCGCCGAAACATACTACACCGATATGCAAGCGCATCATGAGGCCGAAAAACATAAATATGGCCGCGTGATTAACGATTTGCCGGATATCGATAAATATGCCGTGCGTGAGTATTTTGATTATGATGAGCGCGAGCCTTGCCAAAAATATCAATGGGCGCCTGCGGATTTTGACCGTATAGGGTGCGATATCCATCTCAAGCCTAAACGCACCATTCGCCCGCGCATGGCTGCGCGCCTTTTATCTTTTGAAAATGATGTCAGCGCATTTGAAATTTACTTTCATCTCGATCGTAGCGCTGTGAGCGAACGCGAAAAAATGGAGGTTGAGCGCGCTGTGAACCATATTATGAACCATGATATTGCGATGGTAAATGTTGAAGGCCATGCTGACCGTGTTGGCGATGATCCCTATAATAATAGATTATCCAAAAAACGCGCCGACAAAGTCATTGCCTATTTAAAATCGCGTGGTATTCCTCATGAAATGATAACGCCGAGCGCTTATGGCGAACAATTTCCGCGCATTGCTACGCCGGATGGCATGGATTTGCGCCAAAATCGCCGTGTTTTGATTACGTGGCAATAATTGAGAACAATAGTCGATAGCAATAAGAGTTTTTAAGGCTCAAATTTCGGCGGCGCTTTTTCAGGCGCAAAATTCTTTAAAAATTCAGGATCATTCATTTGCTCAACGCGCCGCGCTTCGGCTTTTTCGCGGTTTTGTGTGAACAGATCATCATCAAGCACAGCCTGTGTTAGACGCCCTTCTAATCCCAATAACTCATCAGCAATTTCAATCACTGCCAAGTTCGGCGCGGCAATCGGCCTGATCGCTTTGATGGTTTCGATGGCTTGACGGATCGCCTCATCCGAGCGATCACTTTCAGACACAAGCCAAGCGAGCGCAATGCCGACACTGCGCGCTTTTCCAGCATTGCAATGAATGATGATTGTATTCCCTTGAGCCGAAGACAGGAACGAAAGAGCCTCTTTTACATGAACGCGCGCTGGGCCATCTTTGAAATCTTGTTTTTCAACATCCCAAAAACATAAAATATGCTGGTTTATATCCTGTAGCCTTGGCGCGCGGCCTTTGCCGTCAACGGCACCAGGATGCTCAATCGACAGCACAGCGTCAATTTTCTGGCTTTCAATGGTCTGTAAAACTTCGCTGGCGCGGCAAATGATTAAATTCATACTATCATCTATAAGAGAGCTTTTATAAAGACGCAACTTTACTTCGTTCGCCTTGTATATTTTTAACAAGCGCATGCGCACTTAAAAACGCCGATTCAACATGCCCGTCCAGACACCAATCGCCGCAAATGCCAAACTGGTTTTGGGCATCATAAAAACAGGGCTGTGAGGCACCGCTTGTTGTTTTTGCGTAACGCCAGCGATGTGTTTGCACATGATCGCCTTCAGTGATCTGGATGCCGGCTATGGAGGCAAGCTGCTCTAAAATAATGTTTTGCGCGGCGGGAATATCATCATCAATATGCGCCTCAGCCCACTCGTTGCTTGTGTTGACCACAATCGTTTGCGCCGCGCCGCGCTGAGGTTTAGATGAGTTGACCGCAATCCATTCAATCATATCATCTTGCGGCATCGCAATATCCCAGTTTAGGCGTTGGCGCGTTTTTGGCGCGATCATGATCGTATAGCATCCTGTCATTTCGATATTTCTAATTTTATCGAAACAGTCATGCTCATCAACAAATAGTGGCGGAGTTTGTGGGGCAGGGATCGACGAAATAAGCTGGTCAAACGGGCCGTGAATGTGCTCGTTTTGATCGTGCAAAAGCCAGCCTTTATCTGTTTTTTGTGCCGTTTTAATTTGTGTTTGAATGCTGATATTTAATGCAGGGGCGAGCGCTTTGCACAAAGAATTCATCCCCGGCACGGCGACATAGTGCGGCTCAAACCAGTCGCGTTTGAACGGCTTTTTATCTTTGCGTAGGGTGACAATTTTGGGTGTCCATTCGCGTACGATACCGTCCTTGATAAAGGGTGCTAAAAACGCTTTAAATTCATCCGAGCGTGCGGTAAAAAACTGCGCGCCATGATCAAACTGTAACTCATCCGCGCGCCGCGTCGCCATGCGCCCGCCAACGCCGCGCGCTTTTTCAAAGACACTCACTTCAAAATGCTCTTGTAGCTGTTTCGCAGCAACAAGGCCGGAAATGCCGCCGCCAATAATTGCCATTGTCTTCATCATATCGTCTCTCATTTTTTCTATATTTTATTGGGCGCGCAAACAGTTTGGATATGACATTTTGCATATGTTTGTTGTGTAATTTATACAAACACTATAAGACACCGCATATAACTTAAAGATAAAGCACTCTGCCGAAAGAACAAGACATGTCTATATTTGAACGCATCCACCCCGCCTTGCGCCAAGCGATCACCAAGCGCGGCTATGAAACATTAACGCCCGTACAGAACGCGGTTTTAGACCCTGCGCTGCAAGACCAAGATTTGCTTGTGTCCGCGCAAACAGGTTCGGGCAAGACGGTGGCTTTTGGCATTACGTGCGCCTCCACATTACTAGGGGATGCGGAGCGCTTTGAACGTAAATCCAAGCCCTTGGCGCTTGTGATTGCGCCCACGCGCGAGCTGGCCTTGCAGGTGATGCGCGAGCTGGAATGGCTTTATGCAATGAGCGGCGCGTCGGTTATATCCTGCGTTGGCGGTATGGATATCCGCACTGAGCGCCGCGCTTTGGAAAAGGGCGCGCATATTGTTGTCGGCACGCCCGGTCGTTTGCGCGATCATATCGAGCGCGGCTATTTTGACACAAGCGCTTTGCGCGCCGTTGTGCTGGATGAAGCCGATGAAATGCTTGATATGGGCTTTCGTGAAGAGCTGGAATATATCCTCAATACAACGCCTGATGATCGCCGCACGCTGATGTTTTCTGCGACTGTGCCAAAATCCATCGCCGGTCTTGCCAAGCGCTATCAAAAAGATGCCAAGCGCGTCAGCACCAAAGAAGAAGAAAAACAGCATCTTGATATTGAATATCAGGCCATGACCATTGCCCCCAATGATCGCGAGAATGCGATTATTAATTTATTGCGTTATCACGAAGCTCAAAACGCGATTGTGTTTTGCGCCACGCGCGCGGCGGTGAATTTGATGAAAAGTCGCCTGAATAATCGCGGTTTTTCAGTCGTTGCGATTTCGGGCGAGTTGAGCCAAGCCGAGCGCAGTAACGCGCTTCAAGCTCTGCGCGATGGCCGCGCCAGCGTGTGCGTTGCCACCGACGTTGCCGCCCGCGGAATTGATCTGCCGGGTTTGGCGCTGGTGATCCATGCTGATTTGCCCAAAAACAAAGATATCTTATTGCACCGTAGTGGCCGCACAGGGCGCGCAGGATCAAAAGGCGTCAGCGCGCTGGTTGTGCCGCATAATTGGCGTTCGCGCGCAGAGCGCATGCTGAAAAACGCCAAAATTGATGCGACATGGGGCACGCCGCCATCGATTGAAGACATTACCGCGCGCGATCAGGAACGCTTTTTGGCTGACCCTGCACTGGTCGAGCCGATTAAGGCTGACGAAAAAGAAGCCGCGGCCAAGCTTTTAAGCGCTTATGGGCCAGAGCAAATCGCTGCCGCTTTGTTGCGGATGCATAACAAACAAAAGCCTGCGCCTGAAGAACTGCTCGATTTTACGCCCTCTGATAACAAGACCCAGAAAAAACAGCAGCGCGATGATTTTACCGGAAGTGTCTGGATATCGCTGTCAGTGGGGCGCGATGATAATGCAGAGCCGCGCTGGATTGTGCCGATGCTTTGCGGCGCTGGCAACATGACGAACCGCCAAATTGGCGCGATCCGTATTCATGCCAAAGAAAGCCATGTGGAGCTAGCGCCTGATTGCGTCGATAAGTTTTTCACGTTGGTCAAAGATGGTGGCAAGCTTGAGAAAAATATTGTGGTGAAACGCCTCGATCATGTGCCCGCAGCCCCCAAAGGCCGCATTGACCGCAGTAACAGACCCAACAGACATGGTGATAAAAAGAAACCTTACGGCGATAAAAAACCGTACGGTGATAAGAAGCCATATGGCGACAAAAAATCATATGATGATAAGCCCAAAGACGGCTTCAAGAAAAAATTCAAGCCCAAATCGGGCGATGCGCCCCATAGCGCCAAGCCCAACCAAGACCAATCGAGTAGTGCGAAGCCACAAGGTGAAGGCTTCAAGAAAAAGCATAAAAGCGACGGTAAGCCCAAAAAGCTGCATCTTAAAAAAGACGGCGCGCCACTAGGGATAAAGAAAAAGAAGACTTTTAAAAATAAAAAGAAAAACGGCTAAGGCGATATCATCGCTGAGCGCGCCCTTGAATTTATTGCGCCCGTGAATTTATTTCAAATGTGATAAAAGCCGATCAAGCTCATTGGCGAATTTTTCGCGCTCTTTGGCGCCAAAACCGCTTGGCCCGCCTGTTTCAACGCCCGCGCCGCGTAGATCATCCATAAAGTTACGCACGCTCAAAATTTGGCCGATATTATTGCTGTCATATAATGTGCCGCGTGGATCAAGCGCCAATGCGCCTTTTTCAACCACGCGTGCGGCAAGCGGGATGTCGGCTGTAATCACAAGGTCTTGAGCGGCGCAGCGCGCGGCGATCTCATCATCGGCAATGTCTGGCCCATCCGCCACCTGTATCATCGTGATTGTTTTGAGCGGCGGTAAATGTAGATATTGATTGGCGACAAAAATCACCTCAATTTTTGTCCGCTCCGAAACGCGGTACAAAATTTCTTTGATTCCCTTGGAGCATGCATCGCCATCGACCCAAATTTTCATGCTATAAACCGTCTGTGTTTCATAATAATGATTGTGACTATAAGCGCGTAAAAATGCAACGCGCAAAGAAATATGCCGCCATAAAGGAGCGTGCAAAGCTGAAATATAAGAATTTTAGCGATTTTTGACGAATTTTGTTGACGCGGGCGGTAAAATAGAGCTAAGTGCAGTTAAGTTTGATTAATAAATAAATACCCGTTTTCCTTTCGAAGCCGTCCGGTTTAACTGAAGGTAAAGTGAGGCAACTCATTATCAGACAGAACAATTCAACCACGTTGTTGTGGTTGGAAATATACCGAGACTTGCATAAGGAGAAATTACAATGGCAACAGGTACAGTAAAATGGTTTAACCCAACTAAGGGTTTTGGTTTCATCGAGCCTGAAAATGGCGGCGGCGATGTGTTTGTTCACATCAGTGCAGTTGAAGCTTCAGGTCTTAATGGCTTGAACGAAGGTCAAAAGATCGAGTTCGAAGTACAAGAAGAAAAAGGCAAGCAGTCAGCTTGTAACTTGAAAGAAGCAGCGTAACTTAACGCGCTTTTATAAAGTTTTTAAAACACGGGATACTTCGGTAGCCCGTGTTTTTTTATGTGCTGATTTTGGCTGATTTGGTGGCGGGAAGAGAGGCGCGCCGCGTGCGAACGACTTAAGCCTCTTGCGCCTTCAGCCACTTGGCTTCGGCTTTTTCCAGATCAGCCACCACTTTCACATGCTTGTCTTGCACTTGGCTGGTTTCGGTGTGGGGCTTTGCATAGAAGCCTTCAGCGTTCATGAGGGCTTCGAGTTCGGCTTTTCTTGTCTCTAATTTTGCGATTTTCTTTTCGAGTTCAGCCAAGCGCTGCGGGTTCATCTTTACAGCTTTCTCTGCCGTGTCGTTTGCGGCTTTGTCTTTTTTCTTTTTGCCTGCTTTGCGGTCTTCGCGGCGCGCTTGCATGGTGAAGTTGCGGTAATCTTCCAAATCCCCTTCAAAATGTTGGCATGCGCCGTCTTTAACGACCCAAAGGCGATCCGCAACGCGCTCGACCATGTTGGGGTCGTGGCTGACGATCACAATCGCGCCTTCGTAATTATTCAGTGCATGCACGAGCGCTTCGCGGGCATCAATGTCCAAATGGTTTGTCGGCTCATCCAGCAGTAAAAGATGCGGCGCATCAATGCTCATGAACGCAAAAAGAAGCCGCGCTTTTTCACCGCCGCTGAGCGATTTAATCTGGTTGTCCGATAAATCACGCGAGAACCCGAACGAACCGAGCTTGGCGCGGACTTTAGGCTCGATAACATCAGGGTTGGTTTGGCGCATCAACTCAAACATTTCCAGATACGGCGTTGAGTTCACATCCAGCTCTTCTGTTTGATGCTGGGAGAAATAACCGATACGCAGCTTTTTAGAGCGCGAAACTTCGCCGCTCATCGGGGTGAGCTTGTCTGCGATCAATTTGATAAGCGTTGATTTACCGTTGCCGTTGGCGCCCAAAAGCGCGATACGATCATCGCTGTCGATATTTTCATGGACGCGCTTTAAGATCGGCACGCCTTCAGTATAGCCGATATCGGCTTTGTCGATCGAGATCATCGGCGAGAGCATCTCTTTGGGGTTTGGGAAGGTGAAATGCACCGCGCGCTCGGCTATGACCGCATCCACAATATCCATTTTCTCAAGGGCTTTCATACGGCTTTGCGCTTGGCTGGCTTTTGAAGCTTTGGCTTTGAAACGATCAACGAATTTTTGCATATGGGCGCGCTCGGCTTGCTGTTTTTCATGCATTTTTTGCTGAAGCCCAAGAGCTTCGGCGCGCTCGCGCTCAAACGTGTCATAATTGCCCGTGTACATTTTCAGTTTTTGGCGATCGACATGAATGACATGATCGATACATTTATTTAAAACTTCGCGGTCATGCGAGATAATCAGCAATGTGTGCGGATAATTGGCCAGATATGTTTCCAGCCACATAATGGCTTCCAGATCCAAGTGGTTTGTCGGCTCATCCAGTAACAAAATTTCAGGCTCAACAAATAAGGCGGCGGCCAAAGCCACGCGCATACGCCAGCCACCACTAAAGGATGAAAACGGCTCGCTGAGTTGCTCTTCTGTAAAGCCAAGTCCTGTCAGAAGGCGCGAGGCTTTGGCGGGGGCGGCATAGGCATCCATATCGGCAAGGCGCTGGTATAGATCGGCGATTTTGTTAGGGTCTTCTTCGGTTTCGGTTTGTTTCCAAATCGCGGCCATCTCCGTATCGGCTTCCAAAACCAAATCAAGTAACGATGTATCAACTTCGGGGATATCTTGGCGCACCATGCCCATGCGCTGCTGAATGTTTTTTTCAACCGTGCCGCCATCAGGAATTAAATCACCGGCGATCAGCTTAAACAGCGTCGATTTACCCGCCCCGTTCAGGCCAATCACGCCCACTTTCCAGTTATCCATAATTGTCACATCGCACTCATCCAATATAGTGCGCGTACCAATTTTATAGGTCAGACCCGATATGCTTAACATGGTTTCAATACTCTTCATTACAGTCAATGGGAGCTTATGACACACAAAGCACAAAAGTGGAAGGATTCCCTTATAAAACGCGTGGGATACGGGTCTGAAATGAGGGGATAACGCGATATAAAGCCTCAAATAATATGGGAAAGCTTATGGCGCGCGCCCACTTCATAATATCAATCAATCATAAAGGTGAGCTGATGGTTATTGATCTTTGTCTTTTTCTTATTTGCAGGTCGTTTTCGGCTCCCTAGTTTTTGATATATTTTTCCAGATTGCTCTCTATATCCTAATTGCTTTCGTACCGCCCCGATTTTTGCGCGCGCCTCAGTTAAACTGGCGGCGTGGTCAATGATCGGGGGCGGATAGTCTTTCCCGATGATACAGCCCGCTTTGCCTTGCATGGCGAGATCCATTTTCCACGGCTCATGTATCCATATTTTTGAAACATTGGCGAGTTCAGGCACCCATTTGCGAATGAAGGCGCCGTTTGGGTCATGCTCTTGTGATTGTTTGATAGGGTTATAAATTCGCAAAGCGTTAATGCCTGTAACGCCCGATTGCATTTGAAGCTGGCTGTAATGAATGCCGGGTTCGTAATCGGTGAAGAGGCGCGCTAGATGGTAGCCCGTCTTGCGCCAATCAAGCCAGAGCTGATAACTGGCAAAGCTAACCAGCATCGCGCGCATACGAAAGGTGATCCAGCCTTCATGAATTAAATTACGCATACACGCATCAATAAACGGATAGCCCGTTTGGCCGTTCATCCATGCCTGATAATACGCCTCGTTATGATCCGGCTCACGCATATTTTCAAAGGCGGAATGCATGCATTGAAACTCAATTTCGGGCTGATCTTCGATTTTTTGAATAAAATGACAGCGCCACGACAACCGCGAGCCGAACGCTGAAAGATTTCGTTTCCAAATCTTCGCTTCACTCTCTGATAAATCGTTACGGCGGTTTTGATTGGATTTAAGCACTTCGCGCACAGACAAAGTGCCCCACGCCAAATGCGGGGAGAGCCGCGAGCAATATTTTTCCGAAGCGCCTGGCGCCGAGAGCCTGTATATATACTCTTTGCCGCGCTCTTTTAAAAAACTGCGTAAGGTTTGAATCGCGCGGCGACGACCGCCCTCTTGGGTTGTGCCCGGCACAGAATCGCCAAATATCGGATTATCTTTTGTCGGTATGTCGCCTATTTTGATACGTGGCATAGGCGTGAGCTTTGCCGGTTTTGGAATTAAATCTTGTGCCATGCGCGCATTGCGAATTTTTGACCAATTGTCACGGTTTCCCAAACGCCTGACAACGCCGTTACTGGGGCACTCATGGAGCGGAACAGCATGATTGTCACACCATTTTATAACCGCCTTGTCACGCTGATACGTCCAGCCATTGCCCGTTTCTTCATGAGCATAAATGCCTTTGATATCATAATGAGCGCTTAGCTCGTCCAGTGCATCGCACACCGCACCTGTGCGCACAACAAGTGGCTGCCCAAGCTTTGCGCAATCTGCGCGCAATTCCTGCAAACAATCATAAATAAAATGCCAATGACGGCGCGATGCAAATTTTTGCTGCCAATATTGTGGCTCAACAATGTATAGAGGAAGCGTGGGAACGTCATAAGCCGCCGCCATGGAGAGCGGGGCATGATCGTGAATTCTTAAATCACGCTTGAACCAGACAATGTTAATAGATAGAGTCATCAGAACAAAATAAGAACAAGTTACTTTAAAATCAATATTAAACGCGTTACTTTATTTTATCATGCTTGGCTTTGCGGCCAGAGACACGCTTACGCCACATTCGAAAGCTCGATGGCTTCATATATGTGCGCATAATATGTATGACATCTTTTTCCGCCAAACCCGTCTGCGCATAGATAGCATCAAAGCTGGTCTCATCGCACCACGCCATCTCAATAATTTCACTATGCGCTTCGGATATCTCCGAACGCGGCGCTTTATCAGCCATCATACGATCCTTCGTTATTTTCATTATGAGATAGATTGCGACCGCTCAAAAATCAATCACGAGCGGCATAAACCAGCATCCTTCACGCTGATAAGACGCAAATTTAAAAAAAGTGCGCCAATACGAAAAGAAATACTTGCTTTCATAGGGCATAAACTATTATAAAGTGGCTGTCTTCATGGCAACTCTTTTGCGTCCCGTTCGTCTAGAGGCCTAGGACACCGCCCTTTCACGGCGGCAACACGGGTTCGAATCCCGTACGGGATGCCAATTATTTCAATGGCTTAGCTTTGTTTGTCATTTGTTTTTCATTTACATCGGTGCTTTCAACCAATTCGATAAAGTCGGGTGAAATATTTATCAGGCGTTGTTTGTATAGGCTGCTGAGGGCGCGTTTGAAGTTTTTTTTGCTGACTTTGAAAACATCATAAATTAAATCCGGTGCGCTTTTATCGGATAGCTCGAGACGGCCATTATTATCTTTTAGGTGTGTTAAAATGGTGTCTTCTAACTGGTCGCGGGTTTCGCTATCGAGCCTGTTTATGTTGATATTTATTTTGCCATCATCCCGGATTTGCTTGACCCAGCCCTTTATTTTAGCGCCAATTTCAAGCGGGCGTGCAAGTTCATCATGATAAATTAAGCCCAGCTGTTCGTTATTAATGACGGCTTTAAAACCGAGATCGCTTTCAGAGGCAATGATGATATCAACGGCGTCTCCAACTTCCAGATCCCCTTGATCTTCATCGAGATAATAGTGCAGTTTCATGCTGGCTGTGGGGCGGCCTTGCTCATCTTGAAAGACATAAACAAAGCAAAAACGACCTTCACGGATCGTGCCGGTCTGTTCTGAAAGGGGGAGCAGGAGATCTTTGGGCAATCCCCAATCAAGAAAAGTGCCTTTATTGTCACTGGAGACAATTTTTAAGTAAGCACATTCACCGATCTGCACCTTTGCTGTGGCCAAGGTTGCGACAACTTCATCTGAGGCATCAAGATAAACATAAGCATCGACTTGATCGCCGATTTGCAAGTCATCGTGCCTGTCACGAAGAGGGATATAGCCGTGCTCGCCGCCATCAACGTAAACGCTGTGCTCTCTAATTTCGCAGACGGTTAATTGGTAGGAGTGATAAAGTTCGATCATAGGCGCGACATTCGTGATGTTATTAAGTTACCGACTATACGCTATTACAGCGTGCATTGATAACAGATTAGAAACAATATGTTCGTTGCGCTCTGTTTTAAATCCATTATTGTGCAGGGATGCTTTATTTTGTGCGAAATACAATTATCACAATGATGCTCTGTGCCAGCATTTTGGCGCTGGGCGGTTGTATTTCGGTGTTCTCACAGCAGTCAAACTATGTGATTACAGGTTTGGATGAAGAGCAAGACAACACAAAAGAGTTTCTTCAGTCGATATTAGAGGATCGTTTGGCCAAAGACATCGATGCCGATGAGGATACATTAGAGTTTGAGCGCTATGAAACAGCGCGCGAAGAAAAAATTGCGATAGATTTGGTTACAGCTCTCAAAGCGAGAGGGTATTATGAGGCTGAAATTGCATATCAGGATGATGAGAGCGCGCCTCTCACCGGCACTTATATCGTGCAGTCCGGCGCGCGCTATATGATTGCCAGTATTGATGTTGTGCCAGAGCAGTTTGAAGTGCAATTTGAAGAACAATTAAACTCAGACATGTTAAAGAAAGGCGCGCCGTTAAACGCGATTGCTGTTTTGCAGGCGCAAAGTGATCTGATTGTAAACATTCAAAAAGATCAATGCTATTTTTCTTCGGATGTTGAACATAGCGTTCTTTTGGATCGTAAAGAGAAAACCGCCGCTTTGACTTATCGCGTCGATATAGGGCCAAGCGCCACATTCGGGCCTGTGATTTTTGAAGGGCAAGAAACAGTGAAGCTCTCCCATTTTCATAAATTAGTGCCATGGAAAGAGGGCGATTGTTTTCGGCTTGAGAAAATAAAAAACCTGCGCACGGCTTTATTAGAAAGTGGCTTGTTTGTGCGCGCTGATGGCGCGTTGCCAGATGCGCCGGATGAAAATGGCCGCGTGCCTGTGACGATCCAGCTTAAAGAGCGCGCACATAAAAGCATTAAAGCGGGGGTCAGTTATTATACCGATGAGGGCGGTGGTGTGACGCTGGGCTGGGAGCATCGTAATCTGTTTGGCGCGGCGGAAAAGCTTCAGGCGGGCTTGAATGTTTCACAGATTAAGCAAAGTTTTGGTGTTGGTTTTACCAAGCCTTATTTTTTACGCAAAGATCAAAGCTTGGGCGTGACAAGCACGCTGCGACAGCAGCAGACAGATGCTTTTGATGAGACGGCTTTTGATGCGGGGGCAGGCATTCAGCGTAAGTTCGGCAGACATATCACCGCGTCCGGCGGCGTTGCGTTTACATTTTCAGAAATTAAAGATGAGGATGGCGCGCAGACTTACGGGCTGCTTTCCACCCCCACCAGTGTCACATTTGATAACCGCGATGATAAGTTAGACCCGCATAAAGGCTGGCAGATTAAAGCCGATATCCAGCCTTTTTACGACATGCTTGGTGAAAGCGATCCGTTCACCAAAGTACAATTCGGCGCGCGCACTTATTTTGATTTCGGCACATCGCGCGATATTGTTTTGGCGCTCAGAGCCAATACAGGCGCATTGATCGGCGCGAGCGCGGAGAACATTCCGGCGACAGAATTATTTTATGCTGGTGGCGGCGGTTCAGTGCGCGGTTTTGGATATCAAGAGGTTGGGCCTTTTGAAGATGGTGACCCTACGGGCGGGCGCTCTTTTGTAACAGGGTCAACTGAATTGCGTATGAAATTTACCGATACGCTGGGCGGGGTCGCTTTTGTTGACGCCGGCACAGTTTCAGCCAGCGCCACGCCTGAATTTAACGCGCCAGCAGTGGGCGCGGGGGTTGGCGTTCGTTATTACACAGGCTTTGGGCCGCTCCGTTTTGATGTGGCTGTGCCGCTTCGTGAGAAAGACAATTTGAAACAAAACTATCAGTTTTATATTAGCATCGGGCAGGCATTCTGATGAAAAGCAAAACCATATTCCACATGATCGCGGCGCAGATAAAACGCATACCATCCCGCGTGATGAAGCTGATGATCTGGAGCGCGTCGTTTTTGCTGCTGACTCTTGTGCTTGTGCAAATGGCGCTGGCGGGCGGTGTGTGGTGGCTGCATAGTGAAAAGGGGCAAGCGTGGCTTGAAACGAAAATCCAAACTGTGGCCGCAGAGTCTGGCTATGATGTCCATATTGCCGGTCTTTACTATTCATTCCCGCAAGCACTCACAATCAAAACGCTTGAAATTGCTGATGAGCAGGGCGCGATACTCTCTCTGGCGCAGACAAGATTACAGCCAAAATTATGGGGGCTGAGCCGAAAGCATCTGGATTTTTCTATTCAAAGCGAGACGTTTACTTTGCATCGTCTGCCAAAATCAAAGAGCGCGCCTGATGAAAAAGAAGACTTTTCGTTACTTCCCTTTACAGTGCCTGATCTTTATTTCACTTCGCTTTCTTTTGATGATATTAGCGTTAAAAAATTCGAGATAAAATCTGGAGTTTTTGGGCAAGCCATAATGCTATCGCCAGTTTTAAAAGGCTTTATCAAGCTGGACGATTCCATCGGCGCGGATATGTCGCTCTTTTTAAGCGCAAGCGGTGCGGCCGCGCCTACATGGATGCCTGAGCGCGTTGATTTCAAGGGGCGCTTGCAGCCGCAAACAATGGATGTGGCGCTTGCTCATTTGAAAATAAAAAATGATAAATTTCAGGTGACGGCGCGCGGCACAGGCAATCTCGGAAAAGACGACACTGTGGATTTGAAAATGGATGCCACCATCAAAGATCTTGCCGCTTTTGCCAAAAATATTGAGGGGCGCATCACGCTAAAGGCTGCGCTACAAGGGGCTTTAACAGCGCCATTTTTTCAGGCGCAGGGCACGGCCTCTTTGCCGCTTTTAAAAGAAAGAGGCATGGATATTATAAATTTCACGCTTTCTGATCCTGATCTACGTTCTGTAACGAATGGAAGCTTTACGCTTGAAAGCCTGTATCAAAATATGCCCCTCACTTTGGCGGCAGATTTTGACTATAACGCGCCTTTCGTTGCCTTCAATCATATCAATGGCCGTGCGCCTGACGCTGTTTTAGAGGGTGATGTGACAGTGAACACAGACAACGCTTTGGCCAGCGGCCGCGCGTCCTTGATTGTTGATGATATCCAAAATTATGCGGCTCTTGCAGGCGTGGATCTGGCAGGTAGTGGCACGATAAGCGTTGATTTGTCAGAGCAAAGCGCGGCGCAGAATATCCTTATCACAGCATCGGGGCGTGATGTGCAATATGACACGATATTTATTAAAGCGCTTGAGGCAACAACAGAAATTGTCGATATCAATCATCCTATTCCCACGGCTTTAGCGTTGAACGCCAAGGGCATCAAGCTATCGCCAGATGTAACGCTCTCGGCATTGACAGCCACCATTGCGGATAAGGACAATGATGTGCGCCGCCTTGAAATGAATGCGAGCGGCGCGGCACTTCAGCCCTTCACGATTAAAGGCGGCGCTGACATTATAGACCCTTTCAATAAAGACGTGAAAGCCGATAATATTGCGCTTACTTTGTCTTCCGAGGGCTCAAGCCTGCGCGCCAGTGGCTGGGCGGATATGAAAGCGCTTGATATCATGATCACCTCCCAAGATTTTGATTTGTCCAGCCTCCCTGTCACCGTGCCAGCGCAATTGCGAGACCTGCGCTTTAGCACACAAATGCGCCTAAATGGCGCTATGAATAACCCTGTGATAGCGGGCGATATCGATGTTCGTCCGCTTGCAATCAACAGCAATGGGGCGACAATGAAAATAAAGGCGCGCGCTTTGTATGAGCAAGGCGAAGCGCGCATTGATATTGACGGAAGCGGCACGGGCATTGACGCGCTGCGCGGCTCACTCAGCATCCCCTTACAGCTTTCCTTCATCCCTTTTGTTATGGATGCGCAGTCCTCAACCAAGCTGAGCGGGGAGATGGTGGTGGATACCAAGGCGCGCTCGCTTGCGCCGCTCCTGCTTCCGCCCCAGCATAGCGTGAGGGGGGATATCCAGATCACGGGGGCGTTGTCGGGAACAATCGGAAAGCCTGATATGAGCGGTCAAGTGTCGCTTCAAAACGGAACATATATTTACAATCCCATCGGCATTCAGCTTTACAATATTGATATGCGCGCGGACATTAATCCGGCGAAAATAGAGATTACAAAACTACATGCCGAAGACGGTAATAATGGCGTTCTAAATGGCCAAGGCATCGTCAGTATCGGCGGGCCGCTTGGTACGCGCCTTGGCCTTCGTTTGAAAGATTTTGACTTGCTGGATAGTGATATCGTGCAAGGTACGATGTCCGCCGATTTGGACTTAAAGGGCGTCAGCGAAACGGCTTATTTACTGGCTGGGGAAATTAATCTCGGGAAATTTGATGTCGTCATTCCCGAGCAGTTTCAAAGCACGATCCCTGTGCTGAATAAAGCACGATCCCTGTGCTGAATATTGTCAAAAAAGACGATAAAATCATTGATAGAAAGCCGCTTGATGTTGTCAGGCTTGATTTGAAAATGATTGCAGACAATCAAATTTTTGTAAGGGGCTGGGGGCTGGACGCTGAATTGGGCGGGACGATTGAAATAGATGGTCGCTTGAATGACCCGCAACTGAATGGCGCTTTGCAGCTTCAGCGCGGGCGCTATGAAGAGTTTGGCCGTAGTTTTGAGCTGGAGCGCGCTGATCTGCGCTTTCAAGGCAGCGTGCCGCCATCGCCATATCTGGATATCGTGGCCACAACTGATGCTGATGATATAAAGGCCAGCGTCAATCTGTCAGGCGAGGTGGGCGACCCTACAATTACATTGTCCTCTGTCCCGTCATTGCCGCAAGATGAAATCATGTCGCGCGTTTTGTTTGGCCGTAATTTGCAAAAAATCACACCGTTTCAAGCGGTGCAGCTAAAAAATACGCTCGACCGTTTTTCCGGCAATGGCGGCAACAGCTTTGACCCTCTCGCCACGCTGCGCGACATTACGGGCTTAAGCGATATTAGGGTTGATACAGATTCTGAAGGCGACACATCTATCGGCGTCGGAAAATATCTGACTGATAAAGTTTATCTCGAACTAGAAACAGGCGCAGGCGAAGGCGCGGACGCGGCAAGAGTACAAATCGAGGTGACGCCGAGCATTACCGTTGAAAGCGAGCTTGGCCAAGACGCACAAGCCGGCGCTGGCGTTCAATGGCGCTGGGATTATTAACGCCGTACATTTCAATGGCAATGCGATGAAAGAGGGCTTGTTATGGGGATAAATCTTGCGCCATGACCAACTGAATATCTTCAAATTTTTTGGGCGTTTCGCCACTAAGACCGCTGCGCAATCCTGTGTTTTGTGAAAAAGCCTCAACCAACATGCGAAAAAGCAGCGCCCGGTTAAAAGCACTGCTTTGCCGTTCTGATTTCTTTTTTTAGTAAGCGACTGTAACGCCGCTAGCGACTGCTTTTTCAGCATTGTCTTTTGACATCATGGCGCAACAAGTCGTGCCACAAGTGGGGCAAGCGCCCTTGGCCATAAAGCCGCCTTTTTTGGTTTTATGCATTGCAGGATCATTCAATTTAACCCCTTTTTCCTTACATTTAACGCAATATGCTGTAATCATTTTAAGCTCCTTAATATTTGATTCTCTTTCAATCGAAACTGATTATAGCACATATATTTACAGACAAGCAGATAAGATAATATCCCTCAAATACGCCGCGCCAACGTTTTGGCCGAATATGAGGTCTGTCGAGAAGGCAGTTTGTGTCTTAAATTAAAAAATTAATTTATTAACTTTTTTCTTGCAGCAGCATAAATTTATATGTTATGAAAACACATGTAAATTATTAAGGGAGAATAAACATGAGAAATAGTGAGATAACAGCCTATAGTGAAATGCCAGCCGATGAGAAATTCAACACTGTCTGTGCCATGGCTTCTTTAGTATTTGCAGGAGCGATGTATGTAGGGTTAGGGGTTCATCTCACCAGCTCTGGTGTTTATTATGGCCCGGATGAAGAGCGCACAGATGCCCTTGTTTCCAGTATCGCGGCAGACGCCACAGACATAAACGAATTAACAGGCCAGCGCTTCCCTATGTTGAACGCAAACCAAGGCGACACGGTCGATATCCATGTTCTTGATGTGTTTGCAAAGGCCAGTAATAACCAAGTCACCTGTATCGAATATTCCGCGTTTCAGGACATACCCTCTCGTTTTCCCCAACAAGACGGTGTTGGCATGTTGCCCAAGCTTCCCAGCGCCGGCATGAGCGGAGCGCGGACGCACTGCTTGGGCTAGAGTAAGCAAAGCGCATATATTCGGTTTTTAAACTGTATGTCTATTGACCAAGAAATAGCGGTCTATGTGCGGCAGACACTGCGGCATCGACAGCCTCTTCATTGATGAAGGCGCCATTGTCATCTGTCGTTTCAGTGAATGCGGCCACAACCGCCTGTGATCTTTCTGATGGATCTAAAGCCAGCGCTTTTTGAAATATGTTGCTTCCTGCTTTTAACTGCACGGCTCTTGCCCAGCTTGTCTGGAGTTCGCTTTGTTCAGGATTTTTATAATCATCAATACCATGGCGCGATCCGTTTTCATGCAGATAGTGCTGAAAAATGCTCTGCACAAAATACGCCTGTCTCTCTAATTGAGCGGTTGGCTCTAAATTATCGGTAATAAAGTCTTTAAAAGAAAACCCCATTTCCCTTTGAATATCATCGGCAATAGCATGCCCAACTTCATGAGCAAGATATATGGCTGAATGTGTTGTGCCGTCATATTCATAATCAATGATAGCGTAGTCTTCGTCATTATTTTGCGAGGCAAAATGTTGGCCAAAACGCTCTATATGCTCTTGCTCCGGCCGATACATATCCATATTTTCAAGGTCTTCCAAAGTAATGCCAGCAGGACGACAAGCCATCATCCTTGCTGTACCGCGAGGCACTTCGTGAATATTGGCTCGTAAATCATCCGTTAAAATCTCTGCCGCACGCCGCCCTAGCTCAGGGTCAAAATCATTTAAAGCGGAAATGACAGAGTCTTTCGCATTCTCTAGCGGAATATAACCACTCATTTTGCTCACCCCGTTCGCGTTATCAGCTCTGCATTTATATTACATAATTGTACTATATTTGTTTCATTTCTGGCAAATGGCTGTGCAGCCAGATCAAAATAAAAATTTTTATTCAGTGTGGGTCGTTGTTTTTAGTGGTGAATAATTGCACAGGAGAAAATTCAGAAGGTTGGAATTGATGTCATTATGTCCAGATTATCAGGTGCTAAATGGTAAATCACGCCAACTCAACACAAACTTTTTTGCTGGAGTGACGGCAGAATAGTGCTTCACTTATTTAAATATGTCTCTAGCACCGAATAATTTGCATCAAGGATATTTTTTACATAGTCGCAGGTTTCTTGATTAAACTCAACCTTAACTGTTTCCTCAGACGTTTCTGGATCATGCACCAAAAAACCGTTAGCTCCTTGCTCAGACCACTTTTTTTCTATTTCAGTTGTTCCTATACCAGCAACGATTAAATATTTCATCCCACTGAATGAAGCGAACCTGATTGCTTCTAGATTTTTTTCGATTATGCCATTATGTGCGCATACATTATAAAAACTTGCCATAGAAACTAAATTCTTTCCCACTCCACGTATCTCTGTAAAAGACCACTCGTTTTCTGTGAAAGATAAATCAAGCTGCTCAGCAATAGCTGGCTTAAGACCGCTTTGTTCCAGAACGGAAAGTGGAGTTGTGCTTTCTTCAGAATAAAGGTTCTTGGATGATTGTTGTTGAGTGCGATTATCATCAGTAATAAAAAATGAAAACAGATATGAAATAATTGTTACGGCAAAGTAAATGTATAAAACTTTTAGCCCCCATGATTTAGTTTTTTCTTTTGACAAAAACTTACCCAACAGCCATAGCCAGCTTCCCACAAAAATAAAACCAACCGTCTTGAGGAAGGCTTCAGCAACCAATTGCGGTTCCAACATTTGTTCTTCTTTAAACAGCTCAGCTAAAGCAGACAGGCCAATAAGCACTATACCGAAAAGTATGAATGAGATCCCTCCTGCAAGAAGAATTAATCCTGTTTTTTTTATTTTTATCCAGATCATGTTGTCCCCTTTCGATATTTAAAACACCCCCTTAGTTAACAGTGAAGCAGGTCATATTAATCTCCAGTCTCTGCGGAGTGGTGCCCTCGGCATTCTAGCGTTATCAATGGGTTGTGGGCCGCTTTTATCTCCGTCTCTGGTTGACAGTTTGAGCTTCTAAAAAGACGATAATTTCACAATAACTACAGTAAATTTTATTATGGTATTGGCCGATGATACCACCCGCTATTCAATAAATTCAAGGACTTAAAAAACAATGCCTTATAGATAATTTATATTTTTACCGTAATTTTTTAAATTCTAAGTGATTAATATTGCTCGCGAATTTAATTATAGTATAAAAATGGCTGGGGTACCTGGATTCGAACCAGGGATGCCGATACCAAAAACCGGTGCCTTACCGCTTGGCCATACCCCAACATTTTGCAAAGAAGAGAAAGATGGTGCCGCAACCAGGATTCGAACCCGGGGCCTGATGATTACAAATCAACTGCTCTACCAACTGAGCTATTGCGGCGCACATTTTCTTTCTTTTACACATTTCACACACCATATTCAAGGCGATATTTGAAAAGTGAAATGACTATATAGCCCCTGTGAAAGCAAGTTGCAAGATTTGATCGTAAAAATTTGTGATTTTTGTGTAAATCATCAGGAAATACTTTATATTTTCAAGGGTTGCAGGCTAAATATATCTGTAATTTTGCTTGGAAATCAGTCATAATTATACATTATTTTATAAATCAAAAATTCTTACGACAATAACACGATCAAATTATAACGCGGGAACCGGATAGACATGGCAGAAGGCGGTCAGAATACAGGACATGATAGCGCGCTGGGCTGGTTTATTATCGCCGGTATTGCTGTTGCGATCGGTTTTTTGTTTTGGATTTTCTTTGAATACCAAATCAAGGACATCTATCGCTGGATTCGTTATGGTGAAATGTGGCTTGTTTCGCTGTTTGTCAGCGATAATTATGAGATTATCATTAATAACGAAGCCGTGAATTTCAAACAAACGATGGAAGACATTGCCAATGTGCCAGCCGCGAATTTGAGCGCGCCTGTTTTGAGCATTGTTTCGCAAATGGCGATGGGGCCGCTGAAGATGATTTTTGCGGTGTTGATGGCGCTGATGGGGATGTGGGCGCTTGTTGCCGGCCCCGGCACGCAATATCGCCGTAGTTTTAACCTTGATGGTTTGATTAATGCGCAGGCAAAAAACTTCCCGATTATTGCGCCTTTTGTAAAATTTAATCCTTCCAATCAACAGCCAAGGCCGCCGGGCAGCCCCGTTCCGGCAGAATTACCGCCCTTTGCCGAAGCGCTTGGCCCGGAGGAGTGGCTGGCGTATAACGCAATTCAAAATATTGACGGTCAACTGGATCAAGACGCGCTGTTTTTGTCTTTTGCCAAACAGCTTGGCGCGCGCTGGCAAGGGCCGATGAAGCTGCCCAAGCATAGTCAGGTTTTCTTGGCGGCATGCTGTTTGAAAGTTTCGCGCAAGCGCGGGCAAGCTGACGACTTTTTAGGCCGCCTTGCGATGTGCTGGTCTTTGGAAAAAGGCTTGCAGGTTTCAAAAGATAAATCATTACATAAAGAAGCCATGGCTGTGCTGCGTAAAAAAGAGTTGGCGGGGCTGACATTATCGCGCTGTAACCAGCACGCCTTTCAAACAACGGCCTTGCTGCGCGCTCTGCAAACCGCGCGCGAAGAGGGCGGTGTTATGGCGCCTGCGGCTTTTGTGTGGATGCGCGCGCATGACCGTTTGCTCTGGTATCCCTTGAATAATTTGGGGCGGCAAGCTTTCCATATTGAGGCGTTGGGCGCGATGTCACATTTTAAAGCCGAAAAAATGACCAATCGGCCTATTCCGCGCCCTAAAGTTGAAAATGCGGTGCGGACAATCAATGAATATATGAGTTCAATCCGCGCGCGCCCTGTGCCACAGCTTGATTATAGCCAATCATCCAAGCGCGGTATTAAAAAGCCCAAAGCGGGCGTAAAAAAGCCGAAAAAATAGATATGACATTAAAACCAGATAAACACAGGACAAGATAATGACCTTTTTTTCAAGCCGATCACAAGAGATGAAATCAACCGCGAAAGTGGTGGATGGGGCGCTGGTGCTTTCGCTTCCGGATGCGATTGAGCCTGTCGTCTGGCGTATGGATTTAAGCGAAACCAAAGCCGCCGCTCTACAGATTAAAGAAATTGAGGGGACGTTTGTTTTGACGATGAAGGGTGAAAAAACAACCGCCAAAGATATCGCGCCGTTTGATAGCAAAGAAAAAGCCCTCGGCGCTTTGATGCAGATTAGTCACGCGCTTGGCAATACAGGCGCTGTGTCGCGCTATATTGGTATGGGGGGCGGCGATCAAAGCAATGATGATCGTCCGCCGAAAGTACAGAAAAAGAGCAATATGATGGCGCTGTTTATCGGCGTGGGCATTTTGGTTGTCTTGATTTTTATGCTGAGCAATATCGGGCCGCAAACAGCGAATTTCGAAACGACGGGCGAGGGCGGTAACGCTCAAGAAGCATTCCGCCCAGCGGCACAAGGCGGCGTTGCCGTGCCGGCCGACCAATTTTTAATGAACAGATAATAATAGAATAGGGACTGTATTTATTCGCGCCAAATAATCGACGAAGATACTGATTTTAATCGCTTTATAATCATTTTGTGAGACGATAAGGGGTAATAATAGAGGCATAGAGATGGCATTAGACCAGAGGAAATATGAAAAGGCGCATACCGATGTGCTACGGGACATACGCCCGCTTTATCAGCGTATATCGGATTGGGTGCGCCGCCCAAGCAACTCGTTCGCGCTGTTTTTGTTCGGTGTCGGCTCGCTTTTCCTGTTTGAATTTACCATCCATATCGCCGATATCATCTTCATTGTTTTCACGATTTATTTCCTGTGGCTCACGGTGCAAGACCGCAGTCTGGCGTTCAAATTGCCTGTCGGCTCGAAATGGAAAGACAAAAATAATGATGGGCCAGGGCGCGATGGCAAGCCTGAAGGCATTTTATATCTCGGCAATGTTTCCGACACCAAAGAAGAAGTATGGTTTACCAACTCGGACGCACGGACACACATTTTATATCTCGGCACAACAGGCTCGGGTAAAACCGAAGGGTTGAAGTCGCTTGTGTCAAACGCGCTTAGCTGGGGTTCGGGCTTTGTGTATGTTGATGGTAAAGCCGATACTGATTTGTGGTCATCACTCTCCTCGCTTGTTCGCCGCTATGGGCGCGACGATGATTTGCTGGTTTTGAACTACATGACAGGCAACTCGGACACCAAAGCACCGTCCAACACAATGAACCCGTTTTCCAGCGGTTCAGCATCTTATTTGACGAACATGCTGGTGAGTTTGATGCCCGAAGCCGAAGGCGATAACGCAATGTGGAAAGAGCGTGCGGTGTCTTTGATTAGTTCGATCATGCCGGCTCTCACTTGGAAGCGCGATCATCAAGATATCCCGACATCGGTGAGTACCATTCGTGAATATCTGACTTTACCGAATGTGATTAAACTGTCGCGTGATGAAATTATCCCCCAAGAAATCCGCGCTGGTATCATCGGCTATTTGGATACGCTCCCCGGCTTTATTGGCGATGCTTATGACGACCAAGGGAATCCAAAACCGCCAGGGCCGGACACGCCGCAATACGACACAACCA
>Ga0307934_1000246_pt1 | contig 42263 bp, 37 predicted proteins | sample OrgLakmetageno90_FD_201838 | JGI IMG/M metagenome (GOLD analysis project Ga0307934, IMG submission 201838) | Saline water microbial communities from Organic Lake, Antarctica - #90 | ecosystem: Environmental > Aquatic > Non-marine Saline and Alkaline > Saline | place: Antarctica: Organic Lake...
CTATTTTGCGGTGACAGATGGAAAAAACCACTCCCGCGGGTGGGAGCACGTGGGGAGAAATCTCGATGATTTCGCCGGATCCCGGCTTGCGAATCGGCACCAGAAGATGCTCTTTCACGAAAGTCTGCCCGCCAGCCCAGCCTCTCTTTACGTGGATGCCAACGTGCGACCCATTGCTTCTCTCACTCCCCTTTTTGAGGCGTTTGCGGCCTCCGGTGCGGACCTGGCAATGTACCCCCACTACGCCAGGGAAACGGTAGCCAGTGAGGCAGAAGCCTGTATCGCGAGGAAAAAAGTCGAGAATCCACAAACCGTTCGCGAAGAGCTTGCTTTCTACAACAAACAGGGATTCCCCGACGAGGCGGGGATGTGGGAAGGCTCCGTCATTTTCAAGAACCACTCATCCCCGCGGCTATCTGATGCGATGCACGAATGGTGGGAGACCTATTCGCGGTTTCGCACACGTGACCAATTTAGCCTCCCCTACATCGTGTGGAAGCATGATTTGCGAGTGTTCAACCTCGATCAACACTCTCCTGGGCGGGAGCACTACTTTGTCCGCCTTCAACATTCCACGGCCGGACTCTCGAACAAAGTTGGTCGGTACCTTCAGGCTCGGGCTCCGGAGAACAGCTTTTGGAAAGGACTTCACGCGTTGGGAAAGAAGCGTGGGTCGACCTCAGCCTGAGGTGAGGCTGTAGTAGCCCAAATACGCCCCCAGCCCTATCAGTGCCACTCCTCCCCCAAGACGCACCCATTCCAGCCGTGATGAGGATTTACTGAGCCACTGCCTCGCGCTGCCAGCAGCGATGGCCCAGACCATGTCGCTTGCGACCCCGATGACAAAGAAAAAGCCACCAAGCACCAGCATCTGGGTGATCGGGGAACCCTGTTCGGGGCTCACAAACAGGGGAAACGTGGCGATAAAGAACACCAGAGTTTTCGCATTGGTGAGCCCCACAACGACACTGTCGAGGAGCACCCGGGTGCTCCCGGTCCGTTTTCCATCCTCGAGGCTCGCTGAAAATTCCCCACGGTGGCGAATTCCCTGAACCCCGAGATACACAAGAAACAGAGCGCCAAGAATCTTGATGACATCAAAAAGAAGTTCGGAGGAAGAAATGAGGGAGCCAAGGCCAAGCGCGACCGCAAGGATTTGAACGCCGACGCCGAGCGCGTTGCCCCACACACTCTGGATTGCCCCTTTTGTGCCAAGAATCAGCGCTCGCCCAATCACAAAGACCACGCTCGGACCGGGAATAACGATCACCACAAGAGCGATGAGGAGAAAAGAGATCAGGGAGGACAGCTCTGGCACCGAGCAAGTCTAGGGCCCGCAAAGTTCAGTCCCGGACGCGGACCGGACTGCGCCACGCCCACCAGAGCAAAGGGATTTGCAGCGGCAGCCGCAACCAGGCGATCAGGACAAACCACCATGGTTCCTGCCCAATGACGTCGATGGCAAACCACCAGTTCGCAGGCCACACCGCGAGCAAAACGACAACGGTGACAAGCGGCCCTAGACGGTGGCGAAGCACAAGAAGAACGGCGGCAAAAATCTCCGCCACCCCACTGATGTAGACCAGGGCGAGCGGCCAGGGAAGAAACGGCGGCATCAACCCCAGAAACGCACCGGGGTTGACCAGATGCGCCACACCCGAGAACCCAAAGGCGACGATAACCACCCACGAACCCACGCTGCGCTTGGACATGATGCCAGTCTAGGACGCAAAAAAAGTGGGGCCCCGGGAGGGGACCCCACTTTCTTTTGCAGCTAGACCCGCGCCTCTGCTTCGATTTGGTAGCCCTCTTCCCCGTGAACGACGTTGTCGATTCCTGCGACCTCGTCTTCGCTGGTGACACGGAAGCCCATGGTCTTTTGGATAGCCCAGCCCAAAGCCAGTGCCACAGTAAAGGAGTAGGCCATCACTCCAAAGGCGGCGATAGCCTGAACGGCGAGCTGACCGAAGTCTCCACCGGTGAACAGTCCGGTGTCGATGGCGAAGAACCCGAGGTACAGAGTTCCGACCAAGCCGGCAACCATGTGAATGCCCACCACGTCGAGCGAGTCGTCATACCCGAGCTTGTACTTCAAGTCGACAGCCAAAGCGGAGATGATTCCCGCAATGACACCGAGCAGGAGAGCAAAACCGGGGGTCACGTTGGCGCATGCCGGAGTGATGGCAACCAGACCGGTGACGGCACCAGATGCTGCACCCACTGCGGTGGTTTTGCCATCTTTGATTTTCTCCACAACCATCCAACCAAGGATTGCCGCTGCGGTGGCACCCAGGGTGTTGACCACAATCAGTCCTACACCAGGCATTCCCTCGGCGAGAAATTCTGCTCCCGCGTTGAAACCAAACCAGCCAAACCACAGCAGTGCTGCACCCAAAAGGACGAAGGGCACGTTGTGAGGCTTGTGGGCTCCCTTGCGGAACACAACCCGGCGACCCAGTACCAGTGACAGCGCGAGTGCTGCTGCCCCAGCGCTGATGTGCACGGCGGTTCCACCGGCATAGTCAATGACCGCAGGGTAGTCGCCAAGCAGGTTACCGAGCTCGTACACCCATCCCCCACCCCACACCCATGCGGCCACGGGGAAGTAGACGACGGTCGCCCATATGCCGGCAAACACCAGCCACGACCCAAACTTTGCACGATCGGCAATGGCCCCAGAAATGAGTGCGACGGTGATGATCGCAAACGTGGCGCCGAATGCGGCGCCGAGGAGGTCTTCGTTCCCCAGACCGGCGAGCCCGAATGCGGAAAGCGGGTTACCCGCGAACTGTCCCGGACCATCCACGGCAGACATTCCGTAGCCGTAGAGGATCCACAACACTCCAACGAGCGCCAAAGACCCAAAGCTCATCATCATCATGCTGACAACGCTTTTTGCTTTAACGAGACCGCCATAGAAGAAAGCAACTCCCGGTGTCATTAGTAATACGAGCGCGGTTGCGGTTATTCCCCACGCTAATTGTCCAGAATCCATTACTCTCCCTCAGTGAGTTCATGCGGCGACCACGAACCGTGGCCGACTCCCCCAGTGTCGCTTCGGGGGGTTTCTCTGGTGGGGCAGGGGTGTTACAGACTGATGACACAGGGGGCAGAAATATTAAGCCTAGGTTTCCTGAACCCCCACAACCAGACCTAAAGCCCCAATTCTCGTGAGTGCCGCCACGGAAACCCTGCAGAGCACTCTGCGACCATTGGAGGTTGTGGGGTTCCCGAAGGAGTCTCCGTTGCCACCGTGGCTTTTTAGACGCCCTCTGCGTCGCTGCCGGGTACCGACTCGCTGGATGAGTCCTTCGTCGCTGGCACGGCTTGGTCAGCGAGCTCATCGGGCGCCGTGGTGGACACGGGTTCGCTGCCGGTCAGGTAACCAGCGCGAGCAAGAACGAAACTTCCGATCGCGCTGGTTAAGAGCTGGGCAATGATGGCGATAATGCCTTTGACCAAGTTTAAAGCGCTGAAATCCATCACCACAACACCGGCAACAATCAACGCAACACCGAGACCGGCCGCCGTGCCAATCGCGCTGGTGCGCGTATACAGATCCGGAAGTCTGATCAGGCCAATAGCGGCACTGGCGATGATCGCCGCCCCAAAAATCAGGAGTCCGCTGCCCACAACGGTGATGACCATGTCCGGGTTCATCGTTTGCCTCCCTGCATCAGGCGCGCCAGAGAAAGAATGGAAAGAAAACCGAGCAGCGCAGAAATCAGAATGATGTCAAGCACCGCCTCAATCGAAAATTGCAGACCAAACACGGCAACTGCACCGATGAACGCAAAAAAGATCAGGTCCCCAGCCACGGTCGAATCGCCCGCGGTAGGCCCCTTCCACACCCGCACCACCGCAAGAACCACCGCAAGAGCAAGGAGGCCAAGAACCACAGCAGCAACAACGTCGGGAATCATGCCTTGCCCTCTTTCAGCGGGCGTGCTCGGACGCCTCGCACCAGACGGTCGTGAGTGTCACGAAGTGACGCTCGAAAACCCTCCGCGTCGCCAGCAACAAACATTCCATGGACAAACATGCTGCCCTCTTCGCGGTCGAGGGCAATCACCAGCGTGTCTGGGGTGATGGTGATCAGCGCCACCAACAGGGTCAGCTCGGTGTCGCTCAGCCGGTCAAGCTTCACGCGAACTATGCCAGGTTGTGGCTGCCTGCCCGGGGTAAGAATCAAAGCGCTGACCCGAATACTGGTGAGCACAAACTGGGAGATAAACCACCCCGCGAACGCGAGTAGTCGGAGCGGCAAACTCCACGGCGAGTTCATCGGCCCATCACCGCCCCCACGTAGCCGCTGGTATCGGTCAGCACACTGCTGGCGTGCTCTGCAAGCTGCAGCAGAAACTCGCCTCCAAAGCCCAAGCCGACAGACAGACCAGACAGCATCAGGGCGGGGATGACCAGACGAAGAGGAATGCGTGTGCCACGGTGGTCGTGAGGATCACCCGAGGCCAGCACTCCTCGGGGTGGTCCATGTCGCTCGAGCGCGTGAGCCGCTTCCGCGGCTGCGGTGTCTGTGTCGATGACCTCCCCGTCAAACAGACCCTCCCGTTGGCGAATCCTCTCTTCCGCAGCCAAAAGCTCGACGTCCTTGTGTCGCTTACCGTTGAACATGTCTGCCCAGACTCTCATCAGCGACATCAGCGACAGGAGGCTCACGACAATGAGGAGGCCTGCGATGAGGATCTGTCCGGCACCTGCACTAGCCAAAACCAGAGCATATTTGGCGACGAATCCGGAAAACGGCGGCAGGCCGGCCAGGGATAGTGCCGAAATCACAAAAGCGGCGGTAAGTAAAGGTTCGCGGGTGCGCAAACCGGCTACCCGGTCGAGGCGGCCAGACCCGTAGGTCTGCTCAATGGCACTGGCAATAAGCAGCAGCGAGGCCATCACCACCATGTGGTGGACCATGTAGACAATTCCTGCGGTCAGCCCCTCGGGCGTGAATAGAGCAACACCGATGAGGATAAAACCGATACCGCTCACCATCTGGAAAAGCATCAGGGGGCGAATTTCGCTCTCCCCGAGCGCAACAAAGGCACCCACTGCAAGGGTGAGAGCAGCGACCACCATAATCGCGGTCATCCACGCACCATCGCCCTCGAACACGACGGAGCTAATGCGATAGACGACATAGACCGCCACCTTTGTGTGTAGACCCGAAAAGAGAGCGGCGACCGCGGGTGAGGCGGAGCCATACGCCCGCGCAAGCCAGCCGTGCACAGGGAAAACAGAGGCCTTCACCGCAAGTGCACCCAAGCACACCGCAGTCGCGATGGCGGTGGCCGGATCGTCCCCCGCACCGGCGAGCGCTGCCAGGTTGACGGTGCCCTGCACCGCATAAATCAGTCCAACCCCTGCCAGGAACAGCGTGGAGGCAAGAAGGTTGACGGTGACATAGAGGCGTGACGCAGCCATGTCACCGCGGCGACTCAAGAACAGCAGGAGCCCGTAGGAGGGCAGGAGCATGACCTCGATAAACACAAAAAGATTGAACAGGTCTGCCGTCAATAAAGCTCCGGCGACCCCGCCGGCGAGGATCAACACCAGCGACGCAATGGACGGGCTTTGCGCTTCACCACTGGCAATCATGTAGTGGAAGCTGATGACCGAAACAATCGCCGCCACCACCAAAATCAGGCTAGAAAAGGAGTCAGCAACAAATGGTATGGAAATACCGCCGGGCCACAGGGCAATCTGATGCACCAGGATCGTGCCATCGAAAGTGAGAATCAGCAAAACAATGGCCCCGCCGAGCAGCGCAAGAAGTGAACCCATACCCATGATCAGCTGCAGTGGATGATGGCGGGGTACCACAAAAAGAATGCCGCCCAGAAGCAGAGGCGCCCCAACAAAAAGTGGGAGCAACAATTCCACGATATTAATCATCGCCGCTCACCCTCGCTCTCGTGCTCACTGTCGTGCTCACTGTCGTGCTCACTGTCGAGTTGAGCGTCAAGTTCCCCGTCCACTTCACTCTGCTGTGGGGAGCCGTTGCCGGCTTCGGTATCGTCGTCCCGGCGACCGACCACGGCAAAGGTAGCTAACACCACGGTGATGGCAAAGGCGATCACAATTGCCGTCAACACGAAAGCTTGCGGCAGAGGGTCTGCTGCCTGTGACGTGTCACCGCCGAAAAAGGGTGCGTCGCGGCGAGAAACTCCGCCCGCGGCAATAATCAACAGGTTTACGGCGTGAGTGAGCAAAACGAACCCCAAAATGATGCGAATCATTCCACGCTGCAACACCAAGAACACTCCGGCTGCTGCCAGCACCCCAATACTCAGCGCCAAACTCATCGCACGCCCCCCTTGCTTTCCTGTTTCGAGCGTTGCTCCGATACGCCCTCAGTGCTCAGTTTTGTCTCCCGTTCGCGCACCCCACCGAGCTCGTTGATGACGGCAATGATGATGGCCAACACGGCAAGATACACGCCAACATCAAAAATCAGTGCGCTGGTAAAGGCATACTCCCCGCCCCAGGGCAACGGGATGTCCCACCGGATGGGCCTGAGGAAGGAACCCACGGCATAGCCGCCAACCCCGCTTGCGACACCCACGATGATTCCCGCTGACAGGAGTCCCCGGTAGGGCCAGGCGACCGGGGCACCACGATCAGTAGGAGCGCCAAGATAGGCCAGAGCGAAACCTGTGGCCCCCACCAGGGCCGCAATGAAACCTCCACCGACCTCATAGTGTCCCCGCCAGAACAGGTGAAACGACAGCAAAATAATGACCGGGGCCGCCCACCGCGCAACAACACGAATGGGCAGGGTGTTATCAACACTGCGCATCAGGGCGGTGCCCGCCCACGCTTTAAGATCCGGGGTGCGCTCGGGGAGCATCGGGCGGGTGGCCAGAATGCCCATCAGCACAATGCCGGCCACAGCGATGACCGTCAGTTCTCCAAACGTGTCCAGTGCGCGGTAGTCCACGAGGATTGTGTTGACAACGTTGGTTCCACCGGTGTCGACATATACCTCATCGAGGAAATACTGCCCGACGGGCGACATGTCGCGCCTGCCCGTAAAGGCGAGAGTGACCGCGGTCGCAGCCACCCCCACCCCAAGGGCAATGGCTGCCGTGAGTGCCTGGCGGGCTCGAGTCACAGAATGAAAAACGGCGGGAAGTCTGCGCAAAATAAGCACCAGTGCTACCACGGTCAACAGCTCGACCAGCAACTGTGTCACGCCGACGTCAATGGCGCCAAGGGCAAAGAACCACAGGGCAACCACGAACCCTGCCCCACCGACCAGGATGAGGGCGGTAAATCGTTGCCGGGTGATAACAGCCGGTAGGACGGTAACCAGCAGAAGCCCCAGCAACAAAGCATCGGTCCATGGCTCAGCGTCTTGGATGACGGCTCCCGCCGATGGCGCAGTAGCAATGGCAGCCGCCGCGATCACGCCAATCAGTATCCAGGGCGCCGCGAGGTGGGATGAGGGTGCGTCGGTGCGGGTCGCATTGCCCATGCGTGTTCCCAGCGCAATTGCTCCGGTGCGCACCGCCTCGACCACGCCGATGGCGGTGAAGGGCAAAATACGCCGCTCAAGAATGCGATCCAACGGGCGTCGCAGCACAATGGCTAGCGTGCCCAGAGCAATAATTGTCACCGACAGCGCGAGTTCGATCGTCAACCCGCCAAAAAGCGCAAAGCTTGCCGAGTACGGTTCCCCCGCAGCGGCGCTCCCCGCCGCACCCATGATGGGGTGCAGCACAACGATGGCGGGGCCCAAAATCAGGCCCAGGAGAGAGGGGAGCAATGCTGAGCCGATAAATGCCGGTGAGGCTTCCTTCACTTCTTCGGGCATGCGCTGCGTGTCCAAGTCCTCATCAACGCGCTGTGTTCCTTGATAGCCACTAAAGGCGCCAAGCAAAATCCGGCCTGTGTAGGCAAAAGTAAGAATTGCCCCAATCACCGCAATAGCGGTGAGTAGTGCCCCGAGCCACGCGGGACCTCCGGGCTCCAGCGTTTGACCGAGCAGGTACTCCTTGGAGATAAAGCCCAGCAGAGGGAATACTCCGGCCATGGATAACCCGGCAAGCAGCGTGGTGACGAACGTGACGGGCATGCGGGCCCATAATCCCCGGAGCAGTCGAATATCTCGGGTACCCGCCTGAATGTCGATAACGCCCACGATCATAAACAGAGACGATTTGAACAGGGCGTGAGCGAGGGTGTAGAGCGCTGCTGTAGCGAGTGCAGCAGGCGTCCCAATGCCGATAACAGCAACAATGAGCCCCAGTTGGCTCACGGTGGAATACGCCATGATTTCTTTCAAATCGAAGCGCCGCATGGCAAAAATTGCACCCATTACCGCCGTCAGAAGACCGGTCGAAATTAGTATCGATTGCCACACAATGGTCCCGCCAAGCGCGGGAGAAAACAGCAGCATGAGATAGATGCCGGCCTTCACCATGGCCGCAGCATGCAGGTAGGCGCTGACTGGTGTGGGAGCCACCATGGCGTCGGGCAACCACATGTGGAAGGGGAACTGGGCTGATTTTGTCATCGCAGCCAACGCCACCAACACCGCAATACCAGCAGTGAAACCAGGGTCGGACGCCCACACCTCATGGACAAGCGCCTCGCTGACGACGGTCGTCCCCGTTCGCACCACAATCAGGACCACCGCAAACAACAGAGCGAGGCCACCGAAACCTGTCACCAGGAGTGTGCGAACTGCGGGCCCGCCGGCCCGGTCCCCGGAGCGGTTGATAAGGAAGAAAGAAGACAGTGTCGTGAGTTCCCAGAAGACAAAGAGCAACACCAGATCATCGGCAAGAACAAGTCCGGTCATGGCAAAGGCGAAAAGCAGCATCCAGGTGAAATACCCGGTGTGCGGGTGGACGTTGCGTTCTGACAGGTAACGAGCCGAGTACGCCATAACCAGCGCGCCAATACCCAAAACAATAATCAAAAACAGGGCAGAGAGGCCATCAAGGCGAAGGCGCAGTGCGATATCGAGGCTTGGAATCCAGGGTACCGCTTCGCGGACAACGCCTGTCGCCTCAAGAATTTCTGGCACTCTGAGAGCTACCGCGAACGCGAGGGCTCCGAGCCCAGCGGCCGCGAGCCACCCCGCGTTTCGACCGAGGAACCTGGTTGCCACCATCGTGAGAGCGACAACGACCAGAGTCCCGCCAAGAATTGCGGTGAGGGTCACGAGCAACCCTTCACCAGCAACGAAAGAAACGATGAGCGCGAGAACGTCATGGTCTCCTCATTGTCGGGCTTTCCAGCGTCTCGCACACCGCACGACACTTCCGTGGAACGTACTTCTCTGCTCCACGCGCCGACCAGGCTTCCCGGCTCTCCAGTAGCAATCCTATCGGTCACCTCTGCGACGAGCTCCCAGGTCACCGGGAGCGAAAGCCCGAGCAGAGAAATGCTCTGGGTGCTAGGAGCCACCCCGAGACATCGCCAAACGCGTGAGTGCAACCATCCGGGACGTGGCGCGAAGATACTTTTTTCGATACCCGCCATTCACCATGGTGTCATCGAAAACTTCGTCAAGTGCCCTACCGGTATTCACAATCCCTACCCGCGCGTCATAGAGCCGGTCAACTAACGCCACCAGCCGAAGGGCTTCGGCTTGGTCGTGAAGTTGGGCAACGTCGCTCCACGCCACAGCAGCTAACCCCTCGACAAGGCCTACGAAACGGCTGGGGTGGATGGTCGCGAGATGGTCGATCACATCACCGAAACGATCCACCGCAATGGTGCCCCCAATGGATGCTATGACCGTGTCGAACTCGGCATCGGAGGTGACCTGCGCATGTCCTTCAAAGTCCCGCTTTCGATAATCCTCACCATCAATGCGAAGGGTTTCGAACTTGTCGGCGAGTGCTGTGATTTCTCTCAGAAAATCTTCGGCAGCGAAGCGCCCCTCGCCAAGCGCCGCCGGTGGCGTGTTGGAGGTGGCCGCCAACCGGGTGCCAGAGGCAACAAGTTCTCCCAACAACCTCGACATGACCATGGTGTCACCGGGATCGTCCAGCTCAAACTCGTCGATGGCCAGGAAATCTGCGCCGCGGAGGTGGTCAACGGCACCGCGATACCCGAGGGCCCCCACCAGCGCGGTGAACTCAATAAAAGTGCCGTAGTAGGTGCGACCGGGAATGCGATGCCACATTGCCGCCAAGAGATGGGTTTTGCCCACCCCAAAACCACCATCAAGATAAATGCCCGGCTGCACAAGAGTGCCCTTCGCGCTTGACCCCCACTTTTTGGCCACTTTGGCGCCACCTTTTCCAGAGACAAAGACTTGCGCCCGCTCCCTCGCAAAGGTTTGCGAGGGAAAGCGCGCATCGGGCACATAGTTCTCCAACGTGGCGCCGTGGAATTGTTCCGGGGGCACAAAGTGGCCCAGCATGGATTCGATCGACATAATCGGTGCTCGATCGCAAAGACTCACACGCTCGGAAACGGTGTGGGAGGGCTCGTGCATCAGACTCACTTCGTAGCTTTCTGCGACACCGTCCAGGGGTCCCTGACAGAATAGAGCAAGAGTACGCCACCTCGATTGCCACCCAAGGAGTAGTTGTGTCCCTACCGTCAGATTCAGCCGCAACGATTGCGGATTATGCCCATCCAGAACGTCTGGTCACCACAGAGTGGCTGGCGGAGAATCAGGGGACGCCGGGGCTCGCAGTGGTCGAATCAAATGAAGACATTCTTCTCTACGACACCGGACATATTCCCGGTGCAATCAAAGTTGACTGGCACACCGAACTAAACGACCCCGTTGTGAGGGACTACATTGATGGCGAAGCCTTCGCCGCACTGATGTCTCGCAAAGGGATCTCTCGAGATGACACCATCGTGATTTATGGCGACAAAAGCAACTGGTGGGCCGCCTACGCGCTCTGGGTGTTCACGCTCTTTGGTCACGCCGATGTGAGGTTACTCAACGGTGGGCGAGACGCATGGATTGCCGAGGGTCGGGAACTCACCAAGGACATTGATGCTCGAGCAACAACGGAGTACCCCGTCGTTGCTCGGGTTGACTCCGACATCCGAGCATTCAAAGACGATGTGCTCGCCCACCTGGGTAAACCCCTCATTGATGTAAGAAGCACCGAGGAATATACCGGTGAGCGCACCCACATGCCGAGCTACCCCGAAGAGGGCGCACTTCGCGGGGGGCACATTCCTACCGCCAAAAGTATCCCCTGGGCTCGGGCCGCCAATGAGGATGGAACATTCCGGTCTCACGCAGAACTTGAAAACCTCTATGTCACTGAGCAGGGCTTTGAAGCGGGAAACGACATCGTCACGTACTGCAGAATCGGCGAGCGCTCCAGCCACACGTGGTTTGTGATGAAGTATCTCCTCGGGTTTGAGTCAGTCAAGAACTATGACGGCTCGTGGACCGAGTGGGGCTCCGCCGTTCGAGTGCCCATTCAGACAGGCGACACCCCCGGCGAAAAGCCCTAACCTATGGCCGATTCACCCGAACTCCCCCAAGCCTTAGCCGAGATTCGGAGAGATTTTCTGAGCCTCGAGGTTGCTGATCGGCTCCAGCTGTTGCTGGAGTTCTCTGACTCTCTGCCTGAGGTTCCTGCGGGGATGGTGGCTGAGGATACGTGGGAAAGGGTGGCCGAATGCCAATCCCCCGTGTTCATCCACGTGGAGGTTCGTGAGGGACTCGCGCACATTTATGCGACAGCCCCCGCAGAGTCTCCCACCACCAGAGGGTTTGCTTCTATTTTGGTTCAAGGCCTCGATGCGATGACGCCCCAAGAGGTGTTGGCTGTTGCGCCAGATTTTCCTCTGCAGTTGGGTTTACAAAGCGCCGTGAGCATGCTGCGTCTGCGAGGAATGTCTGGCATGTTGTGGAGGATTAAACGCCAGGTGGAAGAGGCCTTGGCGTCGTGAATCTGTACCAGGTGTTACCGGCACCAGGCGCGGTCGTGAATCTCGACCAGCCAGAAGACATCGCCGAATTTCGCTCTTTGGTTACGCCCCCCAAGCCTGACTGGATCCGGGCCGTCATGGTCTCCAATTCTGCCGGCGACACAGTCGGACCGGATGGGACCAGCGGGTCTCTCACAGCAGGCTCTGACCGAGCGCTTCTGAAAGTCTTGCGATCCCTCGCCGATGGGATCATCATTGGAGCGAACACCCTTCGCGTCGAGCGAATTCCTGTTCCCTCAGACACCGCTCTCGTTGTTTTTTCTCACAGCGGGGTTATCCCCAAAGAAAACATCATCCTTCCGGCCCGAGGCTCTGCGGACCTCGTTGTGGTGACCTCACCTGAGGGTGCACCTCGAGTTACACACTCCCTGACAGGTATCCCTCACCGAGTGATGATCACCGAGATAGGCCGATCCGCCGCGGAATTTGCTGGCGCCATTCGGGAGATGGTGGGGGGTGGTGCTCTCCTTATTGAGGGTGGTCGCCAAATGTGGGAAAGTTTCGCTCCCCTCACCGATGACCTGTGGTTGGCGGTCACCCCCCCACCGACAAGTCAACGCCAGGGCATTCCCCCGTGGTGGCCGGTCCCGCCGGAACAGTGGCAACTTGAGACGCTGTTCACAGATGATGCAAAAATGCTCTACTACCGCCACACGAGGCTCCCCGGCGCGCCCCCGGAGGCCTAATACCCACCACGCCTATCGTGGGGATATGGACTCACCAGCACACGACGGTCCCCTTCCACCCGAGTTCGTTGACGCCCTCGCTTCCACCCAAAGCATCACTTTTCGCAACGAGCTTCGGGTTTTTGAAACCGCCGCACCCCAAGGGTTGGCCCCCCATCAGATGGCGTGGGCTGCAGACGTGGAACCCAGTCGCACCACAGCAGATCGCGAATACGGCACCGGGCGACTGGTGTTTTTGTGTGACCCGAGCGAGCCGGATGCATGGGGCTCGAGTTACCGCATGATTGTTTTTGCTCAAGCCCCCATTGATTCCCAGATGAGTTCCGACGAGTTTCTTCCTGATGTGGCCTGGTCGTGGCTGGTGGATGCGCTCGATTCTCGCGCCGCTGCCTACATCCGTGCCGCTGGCACAACAACGACGGTCATGTCGACAGGGTTTGGTGAGCTTGCCTCCGAAGGTTCAGGTGCGCAGGTTGAGGTGCGGGCATCCTGGAGCCCCACCACAGGTGATCTGGTTCCCCACCTGGAAGCCTGGAGCGAATTTGTCTGCATGCTCGCTGGATTTCCCCCCACCGAGGATGGAGTGGAATCTCTTCGCCCCTCCCGTCGTGAGGCATGAGCGAAGAACCTGAGAGCGTCGCGCCGGAACCCACCCCGGCCACCCTCCACGCCCCGGTTGTCTTGGTAGACAGCCCCGAAGACTTCCTTCGGGCACTGGATGACCTCGAAAGCGGTGAGGGACCGCTCGCCATTGATGCAGAACGAGCAAGCGGATTTCGATATACCAACCAGGCCTACCTGGTTCAACTTTTTCGCACCGGGTGCGCAAACTACCTGATTGATCCCCTGGGGGTTCCTGATCTTGGCGCCATTTCCACACGGCTTGGCGACCTGGAATGGATTATCCACGCTGCCCACCAAGACTTGTCGTGCCTGCGAGAGGTCGGAATCAACCCCACCACACTGTTTGATACCGAACTTGGCGCTCGCCTTGCCGGTCTGCCCCGTGTTGGTCTCCAAGGGGTTGTCGAAGATCTGATGGGAATGTCGTTAGCGAAAGAACATTCGGCTGCCGACTGGTCGACCAGGCCCCTCCCCGACTCATGGCTTACCTACGCCGCACTCGATGTGGAGCTGCTGCCCCGGGTGCGCGATCACATTCATGCTCTCCTGCTCGAGCAGGGAAAAATGGACATCGCGAGGGAAGAATTTGCCGCAGCGCTTCTCGCCCCGGAACCCACGCCTCGCGCGGAACCCTGGCGGCGATTATCGGGGCTCCACCAGGTTCGCGGTGGACGGGCACTCGCTATTGCCAAATCCCTCTGGGAAGCGCGAGATGCGTATGCCAGAGAGACCAACACCGCCCCCGGCCGTCTTGTCCCCGACCGGTCTGTAGTGGCAGCGGTTCTCGCGAACCCCTCGAGCAAGAGCGAACTAGCTGGACTCAAAGCCTTCCACGGCCGCGCGTCGCGACAGCAGTTAGACCGCTGGTGGCAGGCCATTGAAGCAGGGAGAACTGCCACCGAGCTCCCCGAGGCCCGAGCCGCTTCGGAGGGGCCCCCACCGCCGCGCATCTGGGCGGATCGCAACCCAGAAGCAGCGCAGCGATTCACGCGCGCAAAAGAGGCTCTGTCTGAACTGTCTGAAGAAATTACTATTCCTTCAGAAAATATCCTCACCCCCGATTTCTTGCGTCGAGTCTGCTGGGCTCCACCCCAACCTCTCTCCGAGGAGGGCATCGATGGGGCGCTGGCGGAGCTAGGAGCCAGGCCATGGCAGCGAGTTGCTGTTGCCTCGATCCTCCTGGGAGCCTTTGTGTCTAAGGACCAATAGCTCTATTACTCGAGTGCCCGTGTGTAGCGGAGGGGGTGAACCGGGGTGACCTCATTCGCGATTTGTCCCTAGCATGGGAACACATGGAGTGAAAGGTGTTCCGATGCCACAAGACAAAGTCGTTTTCGTTGATGGGGTGAGAACTCCTTTTGGCCGCGCCGGCGAAAAAGGGATGTACTGGCGCACGAGGGCTGACGACATGATCGTGTCGGCGATGATTGGTCTTCTCCAGAGAAACCCCGCCATCCCGCACGACCGCATCGACGACGTCGCCATCGCTGCCACCACGCAAGAGGGCGACCAGGGTCTGACCCTTGGCAGAACGGCTGCCATCTTGGCGGGGCTCCCCCAGTCGGTGCCCGGCTACGCCATCGACCGCATGTGTGCTGGAGCCATGACCGCGGTAACCACGGTGGCCGGTGGCATCGCTTTTGGGGCCTACGACATCGCTTTAGCCGGTGGGGTGGAACATATGGGGCGCCATCCGCTTGGGCGCGACATCGACCCCAACCCCCGTTTTCTTTCCGAAAAATTGGTCAGCCCCGATGCTCTCAATATGGGTATCACTGCGGAGCGACTGCACGACCGTTTCCCCCATCTCACCAAGGAAAGAGCGGATCGCTTTGGTATGGCATCCCAACTCAAAGTCGAGGCAAGCTACCAGGCCGGACACATGCAAAAAGATCTCATTTCGGTGGCTCTTCGCAGTGACGAGGGCTACGGGTTGGCCACCGAGGATGAAGGTCGACGGCCGGGCACCACCCTGGAAGGTCTTGGCCAACTCAAAACACCGTTTCGACCCCATGGCAAAGTCACCGCCGGAAACGCCTCACCACTCACTGATGGCGCAGCGGTTGCCGCTCTCAGTTCCCAGTCCACTGCGGACACTCTCGGCCTGGGAGTGAAAATGACGATGGTGTCTTTTGCCTACGCGGGGGTCGAACCTGAGGTGATGGGTTTGGGCCCTATCCCCTCAACACAGAAAGCCCTCGACAAGGCCGGCCTCTCCATTCAGGACATCGGTCTCTTTGAACTTAATGAAGCGTTTGCCGTGCAGGTGCTGAGCTTCCTCGATCACTACGGCATCGAGGATGACGACCCCCGCGTGAATCCGTGGGGCGGCGCAATTGCTCTTGGCCATCCTCTTGCGGCTTCCGGTGTGAGATTGATGATTCAACTGGCACGGCAGTTTGAGCACAACCCCCACGTCCAATACGGGCTCACCGCCATGTGTGTGGGTTTAGGCCAAGGCGGCAGCGTCATTTGGGAAAACCCCCACTACAAAGGAGCAAAGTAAATGGCCAAAAGCGCTGTAGCCCAATACGACACCCTCGATGTCAGCGCCCTGTTGGAACACTCCAGCGATGAGGTCGTCACCCACAGCTTTGTGCGCCATGTTCCCCTGCCCAAAAGCGCCGGCACGTTGGCCCTGGTCACCCTCGATAACGGCAAAGATCACACCAGGCCCAACACTCTTGGCCCCCACAGCCTCGTGGAACTGCGAGAAACCCTGTGGTCTCTTCGCGACCAAGCCGCCCAGGGAACCATCCAGGCTGTGGCCATCACGGGGAATCCTTTCATTCTTGCCGCGGGTGCTGACCTTTCCAAAGTGGGCGATATTCCCGATAAGACCACGGGAACATTGATGGTGAAGCTTGGCCATCAGACGCTCGGGCTGCTTGGCGAAATGGGCGTCCCCTCTTTTTGTTTTATCAACGGTCTTGCCCTTGGCGGCGGCCTCGAAATCGCACTGAACTGCAGCTACCGCACGGTGTCAAGCAGTACTGCAGCGCTGGCACTGCCCGAAGTGTTCCTGGGTTTGATTCCTGGCTGGGGTGGAGCATGGCTTCTTCCCAACCTGATCGGTATCAAAAACGCCCTCACCGTGATGGTGGAAAACCCTCTCAAAACGAATCGGACCCTCAAGCCCGAACAGGCCTTAGAGATGGGCATTGCCGATGTGATGTTCCCCCCCGCTCGCTTCCTGGAAGATTCTCTTGACTGGGCTGATCGTGTGATCAGTGGTGCCATCGCGGTCAAGCGCTCTGCCGAGCCCGGGATGATTGAGCGCGCTACCGTGTGGCCTCTTGCTGTCAATGTGGCTCGAAAAACACTGCGCGAAAAAATTGGCACTGTTGCTTTGGCGCCCTACGCGGCTCTGGATCTGCTTGCCCAGGCAAAATCATCGAGTAAAGCAGACGGCTTTGCCGCGGAAGACGAAGCACTCGCGACTCTGATTGCCAGCGACCAGTTTCGTGCAAGCGTCTATGCGTTCCAGCTGGTCCAAAAAAGGGCAAAGTCGACCCCCGGGGCCCCCGATAAGAAAAATGCTCTCCCCGTCACCAAAGTGGGTGTGGTGGGTGGTGGTTTGATGGCCCGACAGTTTGCCCTGCAACTACTCCGCCGCCTCGAAATTCCCGTCGTCATTAGCGATATCTCTCAGGAGCGCGTCGACGGCGCCACAGCGTGGATGCTCGGCGAGCTCGAGGCCCTGCACACCAAAGGTCGTATGCACACCGACCAACTCCACAAACTCCAGGCCATGGTTCATGGAACGACAGACATGTCGGACTTTGCCGACTGCGACCTTGTCATCGAGGCTGTCTTTGAGGAACTCGGCGTCAAGCAAGAGGTATTTCAGAATGTGGAAAAGCACGTCAGAGACGATGCGATTCTCGCCTCGAACACGTCATCGCTCTCTATCGCTGAGATTGCCGGTGTGCTCAAGCATCCTGAGCGCATGGTGGGTATTCATTTCTTCAATCCCGTTGCCGTCATGCCCCTGGTGGAGGTGGTGGCAGCGCCTGACAGTTCCGATGCCGCTGTGGCCACAGCGGTCAGCGTCGTCCACAAGCTCCGCAAGACCGCGATTGTGACCTCAGACACCACCGGGTTTGTGGTGAACCGATTGCTAGCCAAACTACTTGGGGAAGCCATGCACGCCATTGAGATGGGAACACCCTATGACGTGGTTGATGAATCAGTGCAGCCCCTCGGGCTGCCTATGGGGCCATTCGCACTGCTCGAACTCGTGGGTTTACAGGTGGGAGCCCACGTGCTTGACACCCACCATAAAGCTTTCCCTGATCGCTTCTTTGCAAGCTCTGCGCTTCACGACCTGGTGAAACAGGGGACTATTTATGAGCGGGATGCAAAAAAAGCCATCAAGGGTGTGACACCGGGAGCTCTCGCTCTCGTGGGGTCCGGTGAGGGATACAGCGCAGCAGAGTTGCGCGACCGCGTTCACGAAGGTTTGGCCGACGAAGTCGGGAGAATGTTGGACGAGGGTGTTGTTGAAGGCCCCGAAGACATCGATGTTGCAATGATTCTGGGTGCTGGGTGGCCATTCTTGATGGGGGGCCTCACCCCGTATCTCGATCGCACGGGAGCAAGCGAAAAATTGAGGGGAAAAACTTTTCACACCCCGCCGATTAGGGGAGTTGCCTAGTCCCGGTTTTCCACATTCTCAGCCGATGCGACCGTCATCTCGGTGCCACCCTCATCGGGCAGCGCTCTGGCGAAAGGCACCTTCATCCCCAGCACTTGAGCAACGAGGTTTCTGGCAATGTATTGGGGCGTGAGCCCGGCTTCCTCAAGGATTTCTGCACGTGAGGCATGGTCTAAGAACTCGTCGGGCAAGCCGATCTCATCCACAGCGGTATCGACGCCGGCAGCACGAAGTTCTTGGCGAATTCGTGTGCCAATACCCCCCACCCGGACACCATCTTCAATACTGACCACGATGCGGTGAGTGCGGGCCATGTCGATCACACTTGTGGCGACAGGAACAACCCAGCGCGGGTCAATCACACTCGCCCCAATCCCTTGAGCGGCCAGGCGGTCTTTGACCTCCATGGCAAGGGAGGCCATTGTTCCCACCGCAACAATCAGCACGTCTTTGTGGGCTGCCTCTGCCAGTACATCGACGCCGTCCGGGGTTCTGCGAAGGGCGGGAATTTCTGGCGCCACAGACCCTTTGGGGAATCTCAACACTGTGGGGGCATCATCAACAAGCACTGCTTCGCGAAGTTCTTCGCGAAGCCTTTTGGCGTCGCGTGGAGCGGCGAGACGGATATGGGGCACAACTTGGAGGATCGAGAGATCCCACACCCCATGGTGGCTTGGGCCATCAGGTCCGGTTACCCCGGCGCGGTCCAACACAAAGGTCACCCCTGCGCGGTGAAGGGCCACATCCATCAGCACCTGATCAAAGGCTCGGTTGATAAACGTGGCGTACACAGCAACCACCGGGTGCATACCGCCGTAGGCCAACCCCGCAGCGCTGGTGACGGCATGCTGTTCCGCTATCCCCACATCGAGCACTCGTTTGGGGAATCGTGCTGCCATCCGGTCGAGCCCGGTGGGGCGCAGCATGGCTGCGGTGATTCCCACAACAGCGGGGTTGCTCTCGGCTATTGACACCATTTCGTCGGCAAAAATACTCGTCCATGAGGGAGAGTTTTGGGATTCTGTCGCTTCCCCCGTTTCGGGATCTATCTGGCCCACAGCGTGAAACTGGTCTGCCTCATCATTGCGCGCAGGAGCATATCCGCGCCCCTTTTCGGTGATCACGTGAACAATGACGGGAGCTTTGCGCGCTTTGGCCTGCCTGAGCGTGTGCTCGATATCCTCAATGCTGTGGCCATCCACAGGCCCCAGATACTTGATGTCAAGGTTGGAGTAGAGGGCCTCGTTGTTAGCGAACCGGGAAAGAAAACCCCTGGTCCCCCCTTTGATTCCCCGATAGAGCGCTTTGCCCGGTGCTCCAAAGAAACCAAAAATACTCTCCGAGCTGGATTTGAAGAGACGGTAGGAGGCGCGGCCTCTCACGTTGCCAAGGAACCGTGCCATCCCGCCAATGGTCGGTGCGTAGGAACGCCCGTTGTCGTTGACTACCAAAATGAGGTTGCGCTCGTTGTCATCAGAAATGTTGTTGAGTGCTTCCCACGTCATGCCCCCGGTCAGCGCGCCGTCACCGACAACCGCGATGACATAGCGGTCGTTTTGATCGGTCATCTGAAAAGCACGAGAGATTCCTTCAGCCCAGCTCAGCGAGCTGGACGCGTGGGAGCTTTCCACAATGTCGTGCTCAGATTCGCTGCGCTGGGGATAGCCAGCGAGACCACCCTTTTGGCGTAATCTGCTGAAATCTTTCCGACCGGTTAGAAGCTTATGAACGTAGGACTGGTGGCCAGTATCCCAAATGATGGGATCTTTGGGAGATTCAAAGACTCGATGCAGAGCAATGGTGAGCTCCACCACACCGAGGTTCGGCCCCAGGTGTCCACCCGTTTTCGACACGTTGCTAATCAAAAAGCCACGAACGTCGGCAGCAAGCTCGACCAACTGTTTGCCGGTCAAGCCATCGAGGTCCCGGGGTGAGTTAATCGAATCGAGCATTCCCATTCCTCTACCCTAAACCGATGCTGCCACTGACCCCGCACAGGGTTCCACGGATGCCCTACAGCAGTTGGCGCAACACGTACTGCAGTATTCCGCCATTGCGGAAATAGTCCGCTTCTGCTGGCGTGTCGATGCGCACGACGGCATCGAAAGTCACCGGGGTGCGACCGGGCTCAGAGTGTTCTGTGCCCTCGGCAACAACGCGAACAGTTCCTGGCACAGTTCCCTCATTCAAGGTTTCGATGCCTTCGATGTGGAAACTTTCCGTGCCATCAAGACCCAACGATGCTGCGGTGTCACCGGCAGGGAACTGGAGCGGAACAACGCCCATTCCAATGAGGTTCGAGCGGTGAATTCGTTCGAAGCTTTCAGCAATTACCGCCTTCACTCCCAACAGACTGGTGCCTTTGGCAGCCCAGTCCCTGGAGGAACCCGATCCATATTCTTTCCCTGCCAACACCACCAGGGGGACACCTGCGGCAGTGTAATTTTCGCTGGCATCAAAGATTGCAGCCTGGGCGCCATCTTTCGTGGTGAAGTCGCGGGTAAAACCACCTTCAACACCTTCCACAAGTTGGTTGCGGAGGCGAATATTGGCAAACGTTCCGCGAATCATCACTTCATGGTTTCCTCGCCTGGAACCGTAGGAGTTGAAATCCAGCCGGTCGATACCGTGTTCGCGCAGGTAGTGCCCGGCGGGCGAGTCCGCCTTGATGGATCCTGCCGGACTGATGTGATCGGTGGTGACCGAGTCGCCCAAAAGGGCCAGCACCCTCGCGTGGGCAATGTCGCGCACCGGCTGCGGTTCCAAGGTCATCCCGTCGAAATACGGAGGTTTGCGCACGTAGGTGGAATCGGCGTCCCACTCGAACGTGTTTCCGGTCGGCGTGGGAAGAGAGCGCCAGCGCTCATCTCCATCAAAGACGGCGGCGTACTGGGTGGTAAACATTTCGGTGTCGATGGAGGAATCAATGGTCGCCTGAACCTCGGCGGCGTCTGGCCAAATGTCGACCAAGAAAATATCGTGGCCCTCGGAGTCTTGCCCCAGAGGATCAGTGTCGAAATTGAAGTCCATTGTCCCCGCGAGTGCATAGGCGATAACCAGGGGTGGACTGGCCAGATAGTTCATTTTCACATCCGGGTTGATGCGACCCTCGAAGTTTCGGTTTCCCGAGAGAACCGCGGTGACTGCGAGGTCATGGTCGTTAACGGCTTGGGAAATCTCGTCAGCCAGGGGTCCTGAGTTTCCAATACAGGTGGTGCAGCCGTAGCCGACCAGATAAAAACCGAGGTTTTCCAGGTCGTCCATCAGTCCCGCTTTTTCGTAGTAGTCGGTGACGACTTTTGAGCCGGGGGCCAGGGTGGTCTTCACCCACGGCTTGGACTTGAGACCTTTTTGGGAAGCGTTGCGGGCTAGCAGCCCAGCGGCCAACATAACCGAAGGGTTGGAGGTGTTCGTGCACGAGGTGATGGCGGCGATGGTCACCGCACCGTTGGCGAGAGCAAAGTCTTCGTCACCCATGTGAACGGGGACCGCGTCGCGGGCGCTCTGGTCCGAGAGGAAACCGGCCAGATCGTGGTGGAACTGCTCTTTAGCTCCGGTAAGTTCGATCCGGTCTTGGGGGCGACGGGGGCCAGCAATGCTGGGGACCACCGTGGAGAGATCAAGCTCCATGTATTCGCTGAAGCGAGGCTCGATTTCGGCGTTGTGCCACAAGCCCTGCTCTTTGGCATACGCCGTCACCAGGGCAATCTGGTCGGCAGTTCGCCCTGTCAAGGTCAAATAGTCGACGGTGACCTGGTCGATGGGGAACATTGCGGCTGTGGAGCCAAACTCAGGGCTCATGTTTCCAATGGTTGCGCGGTTGGCCAAGGGAACCTGGGTTACACCGGCGCCATAGAACTCCACAAACTTGCCGACCACACCGTGAGTGCGAAGCATTTGCGTGATGGTGAGCACCACGTCGGTTGCCGTAACAGCGGGGGGAATAGCGCCAATGAGTTTGAAGCCCACAACCCGCGGGATAAGCATGGAGACCGGCTGACCCAGCATGGCCGCTTCCGCCTCAATTCCTCCAACACCCCATCCGAGCACACCCAAACCATTGACCATGGTGGTGTGAGAGTCGGTACCCACGCTGGTGTCGGGAAAAGCTTGGGTCACCCCATCGATGTGCTTGGTGTACGTCACTTTGGCAAGATTTTCAATGTTGACCTGGTGGACAATACCTGTTCCCGGGGGAACCACTTTGAAATTCTGGAACGCGTCTTGACCCCAGCGCAGGAACTGGTAGCGCTCCCCATTGCGTTCGTATTCAATATCGACGTTGCGCTCCAGAGAATCAGCGTGGCCAAACACGTCCGCGATAACGGAGTGGTCAATGACCAGTTCTGCGGGAGAAAGCGGATTGACTTTGTTGGGGTCTCCCCCAAGATCAACAATGGCTTCACGCATGGTCGCCAAATCCACGATGCAGGGAACGCCGGTGAAGTCTTGCAAAATCACCCGAGCCGGGCTGAACTGGATTTCTGTCGAGGGTTCGGCGTTGGCATCCCAGCTGCCAAGTGCAGCAATCTGAGTGCTGGTGATGTTGGCGCCGTCTTCGGTACGCAACAAGTTTTCCAACAGCACTTTGAGGCTGAAGGGCAACGTCTCGTGACCTTCGACAGCGTCGACACGGAAAATTTCATACACGTGATCGCCCACCTGGAGGGTGTCTTTGGCGTCAAAACTGTTCAGTGAGCTCACGGTGTTCTCCTTGCCCGGGCCAACGCCCAGATATCTTCATGTCGAGATAAATCTTATCACTGTGATTGTTGGCTCTTGCCCTGATAGACCGCCCGAAACAGTAACCACGTAATCCACAGGGCTGCCGCATACAGCGGTATCCCCATCACCAGCTTCGCCACACCCAAAGCGCCTACAGACCCGGCAAAGTAGAGAGGAAGCTGAACCGCCAAGCGACCAACGAACAGTGCAATCCACAGCACCGTCGCCACCACCGCAATACGTTTCGTAGCCGGGTCTTCCCGCCAGGTGACATCACCGGTAAGGAGCGCGGCGATCCACCCCACCAGTGGCCTCCCCACCAGCAGAGACACGACCAGGGCCACAATCCACACGGCGTTCACCCCAAAGCCCAAAAGGAAATTATCTTCCGCCCGGCCCGAGAAAAGCGCGACGGCAGCGGAGCCCGCAATGCCCGCAAACCCTGCAAGGGCAGGAACCACAGGGCTTCGCATGATGACCCGGAGCGCGATAAAAATCACGGCCAGGATGACGGGAAAGCCCACCGAAAGCAACACGTCGCCCGTCAGGGTGTAGACGGTGAGGAATCCCACCCCGGGGGTGAGCGACTCCACCAGCCCCCGCGTTTTCCCTACAGCCGACCAGAGTGCGCCGGGCGTGGGGCGCTCGCCCGGCGACACCGATGCGAAAGCACTCGCCGCCAAACCTTTGGGCACAGCCCCTGGACTGGGGCCGTCATCCACGTTGCTTGCCACCACTACTCCTCGCTCAGAGCAGAACTATCTTCAGGGGTCGCTGGAACGCGCAGAGGTAGCAAATCACGCGGTGGCATAGGAGTTGCCCCTCGAGCAACAACGACACTGCGAATAATCTGGTGAATACTCTCTGCAGCCTCTGCCTGAGTAGCTGCTGGGCCACCAATTACGGCGCGCAAAAACCATCGTGGACCATCAATTCCGACAAAACGAACCGGCCTGGTTCCAAATTTTCCCTCTGCCTGAACGGGGACGACCGCCTGAATCTCCGGTCCGAAAGGACCCTCGGCTTCGGTCGCGGTACCACCTTGCGTCCGGATCTGGTCGCCGATCTGGGCACGAATGCCATGCCACAACCCACTCGAGCGAGGGGCTGCGAACGGTTGAAGCTGAACGGTTGAGCCGTTGTATTCAAGGGTGACAGCGACGACCCGGCTGTTAGTTTTTTCGATTTCGAGACGAAGCTGCATGCCCCGCCGTGGTTCAATACGAAGGCTGCCAAGATCCACGGAGGGCTTAATTGCCCCTGCTTCGTGCTCATCAAGCGGGCCTTCGAGTGCCCGGTTTGCTGGCGCCGATTTTTCATACTCTTCCTCGGCTTCGGGAAGGCTGGTGGGGATATCGCTCACAGGGTCACTCTATTCTTTTTGGACACCCGTGGAACCAAAACCTCCTGTGGAGCGGTCGCTGCCGGGCAGTGACCCCACCGGATGGAAGATGGCGTGGGAGACCTGGTGAATAACCAGCTGGGCGATTCGATCTCCCTTGCTGATGCGGAACTCTTCTTCGGGGTCGTGGTTGATCACGATAATTTTTATCTCGCCCCGGTACCCGGCGTCAATAACACCGGGAGAATTTACCAGTGCAATACCGTGTTTCAGGGCCAATCCACTGCGGGGCATCACATAGGCGACATACCCATCAGGAAGAGCGAGGGAGACCCCGGTATCCACAAGAACTCGCTCCCCCGGGGCCAGCACATGGGAGGACTGTGCAACAAGGTCCGCACCCGCATCACCGGGATGTGCGTAGAGGGGAACAGCCCCGGTAACGAGCACATCAACAGAATCTTTGGACACAGTCTCAAGGGTATACGTGGTCCAATAGAGCTATGACCCACTACCGCGAACGTCTCTCACCCTCGTGGTGGATCACCCTGTCTGTCGCACTGCTCATCCCGGCAACCTCTCTAATCTTTCTGCCGGTGAACCTGCCCCTGGGCATAGCGGTGGGGATTTCTTTGTGGGCGGGATCCATGGCTGTGCTGTGGTTTTCTTCTCCCACCGTGAGTGTCACCGACAGTCACCTCAGCGCGGGAAGCGCAACTATCGACCATAAGTTTGTCAGCGGCGTGGAAGTTTTTCGCAAGGACGAAGCCACCGTGCAACGGGGCACCAAACTGGATGCGCGCGCCTGGCTTGTCATTAGAGGCTGGGTTGATCCCGTCGTGAAAGTCACCCTCAACGACCCGAAAGACCCCACGCCCTACTGGTTGGTTTCTGCCCGCGAGCCGGACAAACTTGCGGCGGCGCTCGCGAAGAGGACAGAAACTACTTAGAGCACTCCTGGCAGACCGAGCCGAGCTTTGTCTCGTGATCGAGCTGGGAGCGGTGCTTCACCAAGAAGCACTCGACACAGGTAAATTCATCTGCTTGAGGGGGAAGAACCACCACATCCAACTCGACGTTGGCAAGATCTTGCCCTTCCAACTCAAGTGAGCCTAAGTTGTCGGCATCATCACTATCGACCACTCCGGAGAGCTTGTCGGGGACTCTTTCTTGGAGAGCCTGGATGGACTCTGTGTCCTCTTCCGTCTTGCGAGGGGCGTCGTAGTCAGTGGCCATCGGTAAGCTCACTCCCTGAAATCGATGTAGGTGGGAAGTCGGGCGACAGTTTGCCTCATACGCTGATGAAAAGCAAACTTTATCCCCTGGACGCGCTACACAGTAACGGCAACGACGGACTTGCGCCAACGCCACACCCAAAAAATCGCTAAAACTCTCCCTAAAACATGCCAAGCTAACCGTATGGGGAACCGGAATGGGGTCTAGACCAATGAAATTACTCACCGTCGTAGGGGTCGAAGACGGCCAACTAATCATGGTTTCCACGGATGGGGAACGTTTCACTGTGCCCATCACCGAGGCACTCACTGACATGGTGCGTAAGCCCCCACCCTCCACCGGCGCCATCCGCCGAGTGAGCCCTAAAGAAATCCAGGCCCATATTAGGCGAGGGCTCACCGCCCAGCAGGTCGCCGATGTCACGGGTGAAGACGTCGCCTACATCCAGAAATTTGAGGGCGCTGTCGTTGCTGAGCGGGACTTTATTGCCCGCCAGGCTCTCGTTGTTCAGGTAACCACTCGACACGGTGATGACACCACATTTGGCGAATCCGTGCGAAGCCGACTGGAAGAAATTTCTGCCCACGAAGAGGGCTGGAGTGCATGGCGAGAAGAGTCCGGCTGGCAGCTTGAACTTCGCTTCCACGAGGGCGACGTGGAACACAAAGCCCGGTGGGCTTTTGAGCCGCGCAAGCATCTCCTAGAGCCCCTCGATGAGGACGCAAAGGTGCTTTCCCGACACGAACCGATGCCTACAACGCTGATTCCGCGACTGTCAGCGGTCGCCACCGCGCCAGAGCCTGATCACTTTGACTCCAAAATTTTTGAGGCTCCGGATCTCGACGAAACGGGCCCACTCCTTGAGCCTGTCCCCTACGGACGCTCCACCGCTGACGAGGGAAGGATGGCCGACACCGCCGATCTCCTTGACGTTCTGCGCAAGCGCCGGGGCGAGCGAGAAACGGCCCAAGAAGAGGACGCAGAAGGACCGAAAACATCCCACCCCGCAACGGGCGGCATCAGGTTGGTAGACAGCGAGGGCGACCACGCCGCCGCCGTTACCCCCATCGGGCATCGAGGCCCCGACGATGACGATGACCCGGAGCCACCTGCGGGAGGGAAGAAGAAGCGCAGCGAAATGCCCAGCTGGGAGGACATTGTTTTTGGCGCCCGGGGAGAAAACGACCCCGCTTAGCCCCATGCTCCCAGGGGAATAACGGGAACTTCCCGCTCCCTTGCCGTAATCGATCCGTGGTGGCCCACCATGGCGACCGATCTAACCGGTGCGCTCGGGGTGTGATAGATCACCGTGTGACCAAGGGTGGCCAACACGATGTCGCCAATGCGCGCCACCACGTCATCCTCCACGTCGCCAAGCCATCCGTTGGCAACAACCTCGTCGCGGGACAAAACAACCGCACGTTCGCCGAGCATTTCTTGCCATTGGGACACCAGGGGGCCGACCATCGCGGAATGCTCAACATAGAGTTGAGGCGCTCGGGGCTCACCACCCCACGCCACCACACCATTGAGCAGCGATGATGAGGAGTCAATAAGAATCTTGTCCTCTTCTGCAACATCAAGCATGCCGTGATCAGCGGTCACAATGGCACCTTCACGAGAGCCAAGCAGGGGTTCCAGCTCCCGAAGCCAGCCATCTAGCTCTTCTAGTCGATGAATCCAGGAATCTGATTCCGACCCGCTGCCGTGCCCCGTGCGATCAAGCGCAGGCCAATACAGGTACGCCAAGCCGCGGTCATTGTGGTCAAAAAACTCTCGCATCCGCGAGAACTGTTCGGTGAGTGAACCGCTGGCGTGAAACTCTGCCCCCCGCCAGACCGCTCGCGTGAAATCGCTGGTCGCAAAACGAGGCTCCCCCTGAGACAGTGAGGGAATCCCCAGAGTCGCTGCCTGCTCAAACAGGGTGGGGTGGCGCTGCCAGGTGGCAGGATCCACGGTCGGCGACCACTCTTTGAGGTGGTTGATCATTTTCTGGCTTGCCGGATCTCGAATGGTGTAGCCGACGATTCCGTGGCGACCCGGCGAAACACCCGTGGTCAACGTGGTGAGAGCACTCGCCGTGGTGGAAGGGAAACCCGCATCAGCGCTCAGAGAGCGGCTAGCCCATTTCCCACTCAACCACCGCGCGTGCCCTGCTCGCTCCCGAAGGTTTGCGGCACCCAGGCCATCCACCACCAAGACAGCAGCTTTTGTCACCGGAGAGAGATCCAAAGGGTTGCTCTCGCCCTGGAGGGCAGCCAGGCAACTCGACATGACATCGGCAAGCCTCACCGAGCCAACCGTGGAGAGCAGTACCATAGGCCCAATCCTATGACTGTGCCTACTTCTCCCTCCGAAACCGCGCCCGCCGAACGCATTGTTGACGTCGAACTTACCGACGAAATGCAGGGTTCCTTTCTCGAATACGCCTATTCCGTCATCTACTCCCGGGCGCTCCCCGATGCGAGAGACGGTTTGAAACCGGTGCAGCGACGCATTATTTATCAAATGTCCAAGATGGGTTTGACGCCGGAGAAGGGACACGTCAAATCTGCCAGGGTGGTCGGAGACGTGATGGGGAAACTCCACCCCCACGGTGACAGCGCCATCTATGACGCCCTCGTGCGCATGGCCCAGCCTTTCTCCATGCGCGTGCCCATGGTCGATGGTCACGGAAACTTTGGTTCGCTGGATGATGGCCCCGCCGCCGCCCGATACACCGAGGCTCGGCTGCGTCCAGAAGCACTGGCGATGGTCCAGGATCTTGACGAAGACGTTGTGGATTTTATTCCCAACTACGACAACCAGCTCACTCAACCAAGCGTGTTGCCCGCAGCGATTCCCCATCTTTTGGTCAATGGCGCCAGCGGTATCGCGGTGGGAATGGCCACCAACATGGCTCCCCACAACCTTGGCGAGGTGATTGAGGCAGCGATCCACCTTCTCGAAAATCCCGACTGCACGGTCGCCGATCTGATGAAATATGTTCCCGGACCCGACCTACCAAGCGGGGGAACCATCATGGGGACCGAGGGCATCCTCGATGCGTACACCACGGGCCGCGGCAGCTTCAAGACCCGCGCAAAAGTCGCCATCGATGCGATCAGCCCGCGCAAAACAGGTCTGATTGTCACAGAGCTCCCCTACCTCGTGGGACCGGAGCGCGTGATTGATAAAATTAAAGATGCGGTGAACAGCAAAAAGCTGACAGGAATCAGCGATGTGACCGACCTCACCGATCGCCACCACGGGTTGCGCCTGGTAATTGGTGTCAAAAGTGGGTTTGATGCAACAGCAGTTCTCAACGAGCTGTACCGCTTGACTCCTCTCGAAGAAAACTTTTCGATCAACTCGGTAGCGCTCGTGGAGGGACAACCGCAGACGCTCGGTCTCAAAGACCTGCTGAGGGTCTACATCACGCACCGTATTGCTGTGGTGACACGGCGCTCCGCTTTCCGCTTGACTCAGCGCACCGACCGGCTCCACCTGGTGGAGGGGCTCCTCATTGCCATTGCCGATATTGACGAAGTCATTCAGGTGATTCGATCCTCCGATGATGTGGCCACAGCCCGGGCTCGCCTGCGAGAAGTCTTTGAACTCTCAGAGATTCAAACCGAATACATTTTGGAACTGCGACTGCGCAGACTGACGAAGTTTTCCCGAGTTGAGCTGGACACCGAGCGTGATGGCCTGATCGCAGAAATTGCCCAGTTGACCGATCTGTTAGGCAACCAAGAGCTGATCGAAAAGGCCGTCTCCGAGGAACTTTCCGACATGGCCACCCGGTTTGGCACCGCTCGCAAAAGCGTGATTGCTGGACATATTCCGGTTGCTCCCAGGGTGCGAGACACCACAAGCGTCCTGGAAATTGCCGACGCTCCCTGCGATGTTGTCGTGAGCGCAAGTGGCAAAGCTGGCCGGGTGGTCTGGCCCAAGGGAGAGGTCCCAAGAACAACACCCCGAACACCGCACGATGCCCTGCTCGCGCGGGTTCCCACCACAACGAGAGGGCGCCTGGGCGCCCTCACCGCTTCGGGTGTCCTGCACACTTTCCAACCCATGGATCTCCCCGAGCTCCCACCCAAGACACTGAAACTTGCGGAGGGTGTCGACCTCGTCGAGTTCCTCGGTCTCGCTGTCACAGACGGCGAGGTGATCGGAGTGTTCCCCCTGGGAGAGAACACCATCGTCATGGTTGCCACCGCGGGGGGAATTGTTAAACGCGTTGACCTTGGCCTTGTGGGAGAGAAAAACCATCAGAGCGTTATTGCACTCAAAGAGGGGGACACCCTCGTGGGAGCAGCGCAAGCGGGTGATGATCACCACCTCGTATTTGTCACCTCACAGGCAAAACTCCTGACATTTTCCGCGCTCGACGTTCGACCCCAAGGACTCGCGGCTGCCGGGATGGTAGGCATTTCTGTGGGCGCGGATAGCCGCGTGATCTGTGCTGCTTCTGTGAGAAGAGACACCGCAGACGTTATTACCCTCTCGGGTTCCACAGCGGTCCTTGCCGGCACCGAATCCATCCGCGCCAAGCGCACACCGCTTCGAGAATTTCCCACCAAAGGCCGAGCAACTTCGGGTGTGAGAGCTCACACGTTCTTGAAGGGCGAGGATGTTCTCATCCGAGCCTTCGTCGGCGACCAACCCCTCGCCCTGGGAACCAGGGGAAGCATTGCGTCACTGCCCACCGAGCCCTCAAAGCGTGACGGGTCAGGTGTGCCAATGGATGGAGCAATCGTGGCGATAGGTGAAACACTCACCTAGGCGTCGATTCGGTCCCTCGAAACACCGGGACCAGAGACAATAAAGTCGCGCCGCGGCGCTACGTCGTTACCCATCAGCAACTCGAAAACGGTTGCCGCTGCTTCAGCGTCAGAGACGCGGACGCGGCGCAGAGTTCGGTCGCCCCGATTCATTGTTGTTTCAGCAAGCTGGTCTGCATCCATTTCCCCTAGGCCTTTGTATCGCTGAATAGGCTCGCGGTACGTTTTCCCCGCACGAGAAAGAGACGCCAACAGGGTGTTGAGTTCGTCTTCGGAGTAGGTGTAAATAATTTCCGGAGGGGTTTTTCCCCGCCCGTTCACGACCACGCGATGCAGTGGCGGGACGGCGGCATAGACACGACCCGCTTCAACCAGGGGGCGCATATAGCGAAAGAACAGAGTGAGCAGAAGTGTCCTAATGTGTGCGCCATCGACATCGGCATCAGACATGATGATGATTTTTCCGTAGCGGGCCTGGCTCAGATCAAAAGTTCTGCCCGATCCCGCCCCAACTACTTGGATGATCGCCGCGCACTCGGCATTGTCGAGCATGTCTTGGACAGACGCTTTCTGCGTGTTCAGGATTTTTCCCCGAATGGGCAGCAGCGCCTGGTGCTCGCTATCGCGGGCAAGTTTTGCCGTGCCAAGTGCGGAGTCGCCCTCCACGATAAACAGCTCGCTACCCTCTGTTTCCTTGGTGCGACAGTCCACAAGTTTGGTGGGAAGGGTGGAGGCTTCCAGGGCGTTCTTTCGCCTCTGCGTTTCTTTGAGCGCCCGCGCTGAGAGCCGGGTTTTCATTTCGGCCACAATTTTTTCTTGCACAATCTGCGAAAAAGCTTTGTCTTCGCGCTTCGTTGAGGCAAACTTCGCAGCGAAACCTGTCGCCACCACAGCCGACACAATCGATTTAATTCCCGGAGTTCCCAGCACCTCCTTGGTCTGGCCCTCAAACTGTGGCTCGGGCACACGCACCGCCACAATGACGGTAAGGCCGGCAACGATGTCCTCTTTTTCGACTTTGTCTTTGCCTACCTTCAGCTTGCGTGCATTCTTCTCAATTTCTGCCCGAAGGGTCTTTACCAGACCTGCGTCAAAACCTTGCTGGTGGGTACCACCCTTAGGTGTCTGGATGATGTTGACAAAACTTTTTGAGACTGTGTCATAGCCGGTGCCCCACTGCAGCACAACATCCACATGGACATCCCGGACAAGGTCCTTGGACACCAACTTTCCACTGTCGTCCAAGACGGGAACGGTTTCCTCAAACTGCCCGTCGCCGGAGAAATGCCACGGCCCCACGACGGGCTGATCGGGCGCCAAGAACTCGAGAAAATCCGCCAGCCCACCGGCTGCGGAATACGTCGTTCTTACCGGAGTGTCCCCCGTTGCGTCATCAAGGTTGATAAACAGTCCCGGGACGAGGTAGGCGGTTTGGCGAGAGCGCTCGGTGAGCTCTTCGAGGCCAAAAAAGACTTTGCCGCCAAAAATTTCTGGGTCTGGCCAAAAGCGCACCCGAGTTCCGGTCACACCCTTCTTGGCTTTCCCCACCACACGAAGTTCGCTGGTTTTCTCGAAAGCCTCAAACCGGGACGTGGGAGAAGCCTCAGCCACGTCGTGAAATATCCCCGGTTCCCCGCGGTGGAAAGACATTGCCCAGGTTTTGCCCTCACGATCGACTTCAACATCGAGGCGCTGCGACAGAGCATTGACTACGGACGCGCCGACACCGTGAAGACCTCCGGAGGTGGCGTAAGAACCAGCGCCAAACTTTCCACCGGCATGGAGTTTCGTAAAGACCAATTCGACACCGGTAAGACCGGTGCGGGGCTCGATATCGACGGGAACGCCGCGGCCCAGGTCGGCAACCGACACGCTGCCATCGGGGTGGAGGGTGACCGTGATGTCCGAGCCGTGGCCTGCCACCGCTTCGTCCACGGAGTTATCAATCAGCTCCCAAAGGCAGTGCATCAACCCTCGTGCATCCGTGGAGCCGATGTACATCCCCGGACGTTTACGGACCGCTTCAAGGCCTTCGAGCACCGTGAGGTGCCTAGCGGAGTAGTCAGTAGTTGACACAGGGAACTTTCTTTTTGTTTTTTTGCTCTTGCTGGCATGAGCTTAGGCGTGGGCCAAGACACCGCGGACCAACCAGGCCGGTTAAGCTCAATACGCGGTGGGCGAACCTGGGAGCGTCACGGCAGCATTTGCGGGTTGGACATGGTGGAATAAAGATGTTCGCAAGAAACATTGACTCGAGGAGAACCCCATGGTCTACGCAACGCCCGAAACAACGACGGCACCGACGGACACAATGGCACCCATTGGGCCTACCGATGCCTGTGATAGCTGCGGAGCTCAAGCCTACGTGCGAGTCACGTTGGAATCCGGAGTACTTCACTTTTGTGGACATCACGGCAGTAAGCACCGCGAAACACTGGGAGCCAAAGCTCTCGCGTGGCACGATGAAACTGACCGCCTACGGAACGAATACTCCAGCTAGGCCGTCCTTCACGATGCGGAGAGCACAGCTCTCATCTCGAGCTCTCGAAACCCAGCTCTCGGCACTGTGTGACGGGGGAGATTCCGCGCTTGACCTGAGATGTGACGCCTACGGGTTAGGCGCCAACCACGTGGGCGCTATTGCCCGGGATGTCGGTTTTCGCCTCGCGCTCCACTCCCCCAGGGAGCCCCAGCCGGGAGTCCTATCATCCTCTCCCGAAGGAGCGACACTTCTCACAAACTGGTGGGAGGGCAGTGCGGATCCCATTATTCAGTTGCAAGCCGATGTGATCTCCGTGAAACGCGTGCCCGCTGGCACCCCTGTCTCCTACGGGTATGAGTACCACACGCCACAAGAAACCACCCTGGCGTTGGTCAGTGTCGGCTTTGCCGATGGGGTCCCGCGCAGCGCGTCGGGAAAAGGCCACATTAACATTGGGGGCCAGGTTCATCCCATTGCGGGGCGCATCGCAATGGATCAGTGTGTTGTGGATGTCTCCGACACGGATGTCGCTGTGGGGGATATCGCCACGCTGTGGGGTGGGAGCCCCACGCTGGAAGAGTGGGCCGCGTGGTCCGGACGGCCCTCAGGAGCGCTACTCTCCCATCTTGCTCCTCGGGTGGTGAGAAGATGGCTGAGCTAGAGACATGCTGGGCAGACATTTCGCTGTCTGCTTTTCGCCGCAATGTTCGCCACGCGAAAGTCACACTCGCCCACGAGGCGCAACTCATGATTGCGGTGAAATCTCAGGCCTACGGCCACGGAGAACCCCAGCTTGCGAAGGAAGCACTGCGCTCAGGAGCAAGCTCTTTAGCAGTGCTCGATATCGACACCGGCGTCGCCCTTCGCCCCCATGTGGGAGACGCCATGCTGTTGGCCTGGTTACTCTCCCCGAGCGATGATTTTGCCCAAGCGGCTGGAGCCTCTCTGCATCTGGGAATTTCCGCACTCTGGCAATTGGAAAAATTGCGTCTCGAAGCACCGCGTGCCGATACATCCGTGCACCTCAAAATCGATACGGGTTTGCACCGCAACGGTTCGCTGCCGGGCTTATGGCCCGATCTCGTGACCCGTGCCAAAGAGCTCGAAGACGAGGGTGTCTGCACGGTTGTCGCGATATGGTCCCACCTTGCCGACACGTCACCCGAAGAGGATCGTCTGGCCCTTGCCCGGTTCCACCATGCGGTGGGCATCGCGCGTGAGGGCGGGCTCCGCCCGAACCTTTTGCACATTGCCGCATCCTCTGCGGCCTCCGACGTTCCCGAGTCCCGGCTGGACATGGTTCGGGTAGGAATCAGCGCGTATGGCGTCAGCCCTTTTGACGATCGTTCTGCAGCGGATATGGGCTTTGAGGCGGTAATGCGGGTCACAGCTCTGGTGACCTCATGTGATGTCGCGGCGAACACGGCCACGCTTGGCATGGGCTACGGCGATGGACTACTCCCCCTTCCAGCCCACACCGGCTGGGTCGCACACCCCGCAGGCCCTTTGAACATCGCCGAGGTGGGGGTGGAGAAAATAATTGTGGGCATTCCTGAAGGGATCCTGGTCACACCCGGTGACGTCGTCACCCTGTGGGGTGGCACAGTGGGCGTCTCGCCCACAGCGGAGCAGTGGGCGAGCTGGGGCAACACCATCGGCGACGAGGTGGTCGCCTCACTCGCGAGCCACGTCCCCCGCCGTTTTACGAGCGACTAACCCCGAGGCGTTTCTCGATGTGTGCTCTGGTGTGAGCCGCAGCGGTGGCCACCCGGTCATGAAAATCGGTGGGGGTAAAAGTGTGTCCGCGGGTTTCCACAAGGGAGCTCACGATGTCGTTGCTCCAGTGGGGGTTCACCGCAAGGGCTGGCCCACCCAGACGTGTAGCAAACATCCGATTCCCGATGAAGCCTTCATCCACGGGATAAGGAGCTCGGGAAGCGTCGACGCTCATCAGGGGTGACCCGCCCTCACCGCGGGTAAGAACACCCACCTGGTTGACATACCCGGCGCTTGGTCGACCCCGGTAGTCGAGACCAGCCACCTCGCCAGAAAAGCGGGCGTGACGATGGTCCGCCTCGGAGGGAAAAATCCCGGCACCCGGGACGGTGTCGCCTTCAGGGGTAATGACTGCGGCACCCAAAAGATCCCACCCTGTCCCGATAGCGACCGTGAAAGCACCCTCAGCTCTCCACACGCCAAACATCCGCACCAGACCGATCAGGCGGGCAGCAGCGAGCTGGAGGCTCGACGCCGAACCACTGCCAATGGAGACGCAGTCGACCTGGGCTGGGGCGTCATCGGGTCCATGAACGTCCACCACCGAGACCGCGTGACCCATTGCACGAAGCGACACCGCAAGAATTTCCGCACTTGCCCCGGACCCGTTCAGCCCCAACACCTCGGGCAAAATTCGAGCAATCGTGAAACTGCTCACTGTTTTCCCTCCAACTCGCGATAACCAGCGATGCGTCTAATCAGCATCATCTGCTCGTAGTTGACGATGGCCTGAATGGGGGCACTCGACTCCCCGGCAAGGTGGACCACAGCGTTGAATGCCTCTCTGGTGTCCTCGATGACCTGGCCGTAGGGAATCGCCCGGTGTTCCAGGAGTAACGCCCACTGCCACGCTTTAGAACCGCTCAACACATCAACGTGAGTGAGGGGCCCCAGGTCCACATCGAAAATCCAAGACGGGTCGGGTGTTCCCTCATCGACACTCAGCCACACCGTGGCAAAAGGCCCACTCATCGAATCAAGATTGGCTTGCAAACTGGGAAGGTTCTTCATCATGGTGAGCGCAAAATCATGCCCACGATACTGAATGGTTTCCCCACGCCCATAAACGGGGCTAGCGCCGTCAAAAGCACGAACCAGAGCCTCGTTGCGGAAACCAGAGCCGACCACCGCCACCGCCATCGCTACGGCAAGACCCGCATCGATGGCGTAGTGCACACCGGGCGCGGGCAGCTCAATTTCTCCAAGCCAGCCGGCCACCTGCAGTCTTGCCAGTCGGCCCTCCACAGCGGTGACCACTGCTGAGGGTGCCGCCTCAAGCGGTGTCACAGAATCAAAAAACAGCGGAGCTGAGACCAAACCGTGGGCGGGCTGAGCGATGACTTCCGGCGCGAGCTCCATCGTCTCCACCCGCTGTCCGCGCGCTAAAAGCTCAGAGCCAAGAGCTTCGCCGTTGGGATCAGAACGGTTCACGACCACTCCTATTTTTGCCCCGAGAGCCAGCTCCAACACTTTCCGATACACCTGCTCGGGTTCCCCAAAACGATTCAGTTGATCCACCTGAATGTTGGTGACCACGACCCAGTCCGGCGTGACCAGCGCCGCAATGGCCGGACCGTAGGCTTCATCCACTTCCAGTACAGCGATGTCTGCCCGGACCTTCCCCGCGAGTGAAGCACGCGCAACGAGCGCGGAGGCTAGGCCTTGGGGCAAATTACCTCCCGCAGGGTTAGAAAACACCCGCAGTCCGTGCTCCTTGAGCAGAGCAGCAAGCATCATCGTCGTGGTCGATTTACCATTCGATCCGGTCACAAAGATCACGCCTCGGGGAAGCTTCCCGAGCGCCATCCCTAAAGCGTCGGGAACAAGGCGCAGCAACACATACCCGGGCAACGCCGAACCACCACCACGAAGCCTCGTGAGAAACCGCAAAAGTTTCGCAATCAGGAAGGCGGGGACTGAAGCCATCGGCTTACTCGAGGTAGTCGCGCAGAGCCTGCGATCGCGACGGGTGACGCAGCTTCGCCATCGTCTTTGACTCAATCTGGCGGATACGCTCGCGCGTCACACCAAACGTGTCGCCAATCTGGTCGAGAGTCTTTGGCATCCCATCACCCAAACCGAAACGCATGCGAATCACGCCAGCTTCTCGCTCAGAAAGTGACTCTAGGAGCGACTCCAACTGGCGCTGAAGCATGGTGAAGCCCACGGCGTCAGCAGGGACCACCGCTTCGGTGTCCTCAATCAGATCGCCAAACTCACTGTCGCCATCTTCACCCAGAGGGGTGTGAAGAGAGATGGGCTCGCGGCCATACTTCTGGACCTCGACCACTTTCTCCGGGGTCATGTCAAGCTCTCGAGCCAACTCTTCCGGAGTTGGCTCGCGCCCCAGATCTTGAAGCATCTGCCTCTGCACGCGCGCCAATTTGTTAATCACTTCCACCATGTGGACGGGGATTCGAATGGTTCGCGCCTGATCAGCCATGGCACGCGTGATGGCCTGCCGGATCCACCAGGTCGCATAGGTGGAGAACTTAAACCCTTTGGTGTAGTCGAATTTTTCAACCGCTCGAATCAGTCCGAGGTTTCCCTCTTGAATGAGATCCAAGAACTGCATACCGCGACCGGTGTATCGCTTCGCAAGGGAGACCACCAGACGCAGGTTCGCACCGAGCAGGTGATTCTTGGCTCGGTGGCCGTCCTTCGCAATTTCATGAAGCTCGCGAGCAAGCTTTGTGGTCTTCTGCGAGTTGGTCATGTTGGAAAGTTTCTCCTCTGAGAACAATCCCGCTTCGATGCGCAACGCGAGCGACACTTCCTGCTCAGCGTTTAGCAGTGCAACTTTACCGATCTGCTTCAGGTAGTCCTTGACAGGGTCAGCTGTGGCACCGGTAATGGTCGTCGAGATAATCGGCGCATCATCGTCATCAGTGCTCGACAACACGAGCGCGCCAATGGGGAGAATCGATGCGGGAGTGTCGTCATCATCGTCATCGTCGTCATCAGAGTCATCTCCGGCCCCGGCGATGATGACCGCCCCTAGCTGTTCGGCGACGGCATCTTTTGCGACCTCAACGCCGGCTGCGGGTATAACCGGCTCTGTGGCCTCGGTCTCTTCTCCGGCGGACTTGGACTTAGCAGCAGCTTTTTTTACGGGAGCTTTTTTTGCGGCCGGGGCTTCGGCGGCGGAGACCTTCGCAGCAGGCTTTTTCGCTGCCGCCTTCGCGGGCTCAGCCTTCTTCGCTACCGCGGCTTTTGTCGCTGCAGCCGTTACTGCGGGGGCTTTTTTCGCGGGAGTCTTCGCCGCGGTCACGGGCTTTTCTGCCACGCTTGCTTTCGCCACAGCAGGCTTCTTGTCAGGCGCTTTCGCAACAGGCGACTTCACAGCAGCTTTCTTGGCCGCCGGCTTCGTGAGCTCAACTTTTTCCGCTGCGGGTTTTTTCGCTGCGGGTTTTTTCACTGCGGGCTTTTTCGGTGCGAGCTTTTCTACTGCGGGCTTTTCTACTGCGGGCTGTTCTACTGCAGAAAGAACGCTGGCGGCTGACGTGGTCTTTTTTGCGGGAGGAGTCACAGGCGTGGTGGGTACTTTCTGGGGTTCAGGAGCGGTCTTCTTTGAAAAACCGCCTTTAATACGATTCAGGAGGCCCTTCGCTGCCGAAGGAGTACTACTGCTTTTGCCCACACCGGAGGGGGAATCAGCGTCGGGCTGTGTCTGAGCCATGTTCCACCTGCTCCAATTCTCATGACGGGCAGTAAGAAAACCCATGTCAAATTGTGTGGGCCTCAGCTCACTCAAACCGGCAGGGTCGTGACCCCATTATGACATGCCTGGAGCGTGGAAACATTCAGCAGCAACTACAGGCGCGCCCGCGGGAAGTACAGCTAGGGCGCGGCGTCAGGGGTGTCTGAGGTCTGGCGCTTGGCGAGGAAATCTTGCAACTCCTCAGCAATGGTCTCGGCGCTTGGCACTTCCCCATCAGCCCCGGTTAGCGGAGAGGGCACCGAGTTGTCCTCCATGTAGGAGTCGTGGCGTTTTTCCAGTGTCTGGACAAGTCTCTCTAACTCCTGATTGTCGCCCACTTGCTTGGCGATACCAGCGAGAAACTCTTGCCCCGATGCGCGCAGCGCATCGGTGGGAAAAATCAGCCCGGTGGCTTTAGTAATACTTTGCAACGCCGTGACCGCAGCATCGGGAAATTCGGTGTCTGCCAGGTAATGGGGAACCAAGACGACAAAACCCGATGTGGGATGGCCCACCTCTTGAAGCCGGTATTCAATCAAGTGCATCAAAGTCCCGGGAACACCGGTGGTGGGGCGCCACACCGACAGTGCATCAGTGATGTCGACACGGTTACCGCTCACCGTCACACCGAGGCTTCTGGTGTGGGGAACGGGCATGGGGATGGCGTGCACCCAGGAGCTAGTGGACACCTCCAACTCGTCAATCAAAGTGACCATTTCCTCGGAGACTTGCTCCCAGTAAAAATCTGGCTCATAACCAGACAGGAACAAAAACGGGGTGCCCAGCTCATCTTTGACCAGGTCGAGGCTCAGGCGGGGCGGCTCGTAGGAAATTAGAGCAGTTTCTTCAAACTGAAACAGTGGCCGTCTGGCCCGGTAATCCATCAGCATGTCGTTATTGAACGTTCCGACGCGTTCGGATTCCAGAGAATCCAGCACGTACCGATTCACCTGGGTGATGACGCCCCCCGCATCCGCAAAGCCGGTAAGCCCAGCCACCAAGGGCAGCCCTCGGGGAATGGCTGAAAGCTCCATTGCCTGTCGAAAGAGCTGATCGTTGAACATTTTCCCATCGTAGCGCCCGCCACCCTTACAGACTCTGATGCTTCGCCCACAGCGTGAACAAGGCTCGATACGATGTGGCCATGACATTTTCCCCTCCCACACTGCTCAATTCGCTCTCCGATCTTCTGCCCACCGACATCCTGGTGGTGGGGGTGGCCAAAAGCACCGACGGGCCCGTCGTCACGGGCCCCGCTCTGGATTCCACCCTCGCCGAGGTGCTCACGCACGCCGCAGTGGCGATTGGAGCAGACGGATCATCGGATAAAACCTGGCGAATTCCTGCGCCCGAGGGTTGCGCTGCTTCCAGTGTGGTGTTGGTCGGGCTGGGGAAGGACGCCATCACCGCAGACACCCTCCGAGGCTGTGCGGGTTACGCCGCCCTGGGTATGTCTGGTGAACACCGGCGGGTTTTTGCTTTGCCCACCTCCTCCCCGACCGACATCTCGGCGGTCATCGAGGGAGCATTGCTCGGATCCCACCGGGTGACCAAACACGGTGCCACCCCAGCGCCCAAGCCCCCCACCATCGCTGTGGTGGGAAACATTGCGCCAGACGTACTCGATTCCCTTGCAGCGCACTGCGAAGCGGTGTGGCTGGTTCGCGACCTGGTCACTATGCCGCCCAACTTTTTAAACCCGGTCAGTTTTGTCGAAGCTATTGCAGAACGGGCGAAAGATCTCCCCCTCACCGTAGAAATTCTTGACGAAGTTGCACTTCTGGAGCAGGGTTACGGCGGAATTTCGGCTGTGGGAAAGGGTTCACAAAACCCGCCCCGTCTGATGGTCCTGCGCTACGAACCCTCGTCTCCCAGCAGGCACGTTGCCCTGGTTGGTAAAGGAATCACCTTCGATTCGGGTGGCCTGTCGCTCAAACCCCCCACCGGGATGGTCGGGATGAAATATGACATGACCGGTGCTGCCGTCATGGCAGCCGCCACACTGGCCGCTGCCGGCATGGGCTCGGGCGCCCAGATCACGACCTACCTCTGCTTGGCAGAAAACATGCCAAGCGGCAGTGCCTCTCGCCCTAACGACGTCATCACGATCAAAGGCGGCAAAACCGTCGAGATTCTCAACACCGACGCCGAGGGGCGATTGGTGATGGCTGATGGGCTCGAGGCGGCAAGCGCACTCTCCCCCGACCTGATTATCGATGTGGCCACGCTGACCGGTGCAGCTCGAGTCGCCCTCGGTGAACGCTATGCGGGTCTCATGGGTACCCACGACGCTATTGCCCAAGTTCAGGCGGCAGCCGCGCTCGCTGGCGAACTGGTGTGGCCCATGCCTATGCCCTCCGAGCTTCGCGCCATGTTGGCCTCCGATGTGGCTGACATTGCGAATGTGAAATCGGGTGAATCGCTAGGAGGGATGCTGATGGCCGCGGTCTTTTTGAAAGATTTTGTGGGAACCCAAAAATCCGGAGAGCCCATCCCCTGGGCCCACCTTGATATTGCTGGTCCCGCCGCAAACTCTTCCGGGCCTTTTGGGTATACCCCCAAGGGCGCCACAGGTGCGATAACCCGGACGATTATTGGGGTGTTGATGGCCTAGCCTCAACCTGGGCATCAGCTTCTCAGGTAGTAGGGTTGCACATAGGGAGATGATGACCCCGTCCGGGCAACATGACCTGAGAACCGCCAACACTGAGGGAGTTTTTTCTGTGGCTGAGCACACTTTTGACCTTGTCGTTCTTGGCGCCGGAAGTGGTGGCTATGCCGCAGCTTTGCGCGCCAGCCAACTGGGTATGAGCGTCGGCCTCATCGAAAAAGACAAGGTAGGGGGAACCTGCCTCCACGTGGGGTGCATTCCCACCAAAGCTCTGCTCCACGCCGCTGAGGTTGCCGACTCAGCTAGACACTCCGGCATGTTTGGTGTGCGCGCAACGTTGGAGGGTGTCGACCTCCCGGCGGTGAACGCCTACCGCGATGGCATTGTGGCCTCCAAGCACAAAGGCCTTCAGGGGCTTATCAAAGCTCGCGGCATCACCACCATTGAAGGGGTGGGAAAGCTCACCTCTCCCACCACCGTTTCCGTCGGCGAAGACACCATCACCGGTAAGAACATCGTGCTAGCCACAGGTTCCTACCCCAAGTCTCTGCCAGGACTCGATATTGGCGGTCGCATCATCACCTCCGAGGAAGCTTTACTCCTGGAGTGGATTCCCAACAAGGTCATCGTCTTGGGTGGCGGAGTGATTGGGGTGGAATTTGCGAGCGTATGGCGGTCGTTTGGCGCAGAAGTCACCATCGTGGAAGGCCTTCCCACCCTGGTACCCGCTGAAGACGCATCAATTTCTAAGCAGTTTGAGCGTGCTTACCGCAAGCGCGGCATCAACTTCCACACCGGTGTTCGGTTCCAGTCCGCCACGCAGGACGAGACAGGCGTCACCGTGACGTTAGAAAACGGCGTCGTGGAAACTGCTGACCTGCTGCTTGTGGCGGTAGGACGCGGGCCCAAAACAGACGGTATGGGCTACGAAGAGGTGGGTGTTGCCATGGATCGTGGTTATGTCCTCACCAATGAGCGCCTTGAGACAAATATTCCCGGTGTTTTCGCTGTGGGAGACATCGTTCCCGGTATTCAACTCGCCCACCGTGGTTTTCAACACGGCATGTTTGTCGCAGAAGAGTTGGCAGGTCTCAACCCCATGGTTGTCAGTGACCGCAATATTCCCAAAGTCACTTACAGCGAGCCCGAAGTGGCTTCTGTGGGGTATTCCGAGAAAGATGCCACTGAAGAATTCGGTGCGGAGGGCATTGCCATCTATGACTACAACCTTGCCGGCAACGGTAAGAGCCACATTCTCGAAACTGCTGGCTCCATCAAAGTGATTCGCCAGGTTGATGGCCCCATTCTCGGAATCCACATGATTGGTTCCCGAGTGGGCGAACTGATTGGTGAAGCCCAGGTTGCTGTCAACTGGGACGCATACCCCGAAGACGTGGCACCCCTTTTCCACGCTCACCCCACGCAAAACGAAGCGCTGGGTGAGGCTTTCCTCGCGATTGCTGGAAAACCACTGCACTCCCTCTAACAACACCCCGAGCACCCAACACTCTCAAAAGGAGAACACTCGAGATGAGTCAAGAAGTAAACCTCCCCGCACTCGGGGAAAGCGTCACCGAAGGAACTGTCACCCGTTGGCTCAAGCAGGTCGGTGACACGGTGGCCGTTGATGAGCCACTGGTAGAAATTTCGACCGACAAGGTCGACACCGAAATTCCTTCGCCCGTCGCCGGCGTGATTGAAGAGATTCTTGTTGCAGA
>Ga0307934_1000250_pt1:0-35000 | contig 41643 bp, 27 predicted proteins | sample OrgLakmetageno90_FD_201838 | JGI IMG/M metagenome (GOLD analysis project Ga0307934, IMG submission 201838) | Saline water microbial communities from Organic Lake, Antarctica - #90 | ecosystem: Environmental > Aquatic > Non-marine Saline and Alkaline > Saline | place: Antarctica: Organic...
AATCGGTTCGAGCACCTCGGCGCTCCGCGCTACCCAGCGGCCCATGCTTTGCTCGCACAGGCGCACCTGTTGGCGCTGATACATCTTACGTTGCCGGTAGAGTGGCAGATGGTCGACCGGTTGCATGGATACGATTACTTTCGTTGAGTGCGGGATATTGAACATCCACACACAATACATAAGTAAACCAAATCAGTATAAGCGAAAGGCTCACAGCCTGGGCTGATCGCACGCCCATACTGGCATACGCGATTCGGCTAGGCTCATTATCTGCGACGAGCGGAGCCTCTACGATTTAAGGCTCCGCAGAATGTGTTTACTCGGAGGGCGTGATCGCTGGTGTCTCGATGGCTGGTGTCTCGACTACCGGCACCTCGCTCACCTCGGCAGGCACTTCCACCTCATCAGCGGGAGTATCGACGACAGGCTTGACGAACATGGGCAGAAAGAGTGCCAGCACCACTGCGACCGCGGAACCAAAAAATGCCTTGCCCGCATCTCTGAAAATGAGGTTGGAGGCCTTGTTCTTCTTACGAATTTTCAGTCTGATGGCGATACCGACCTCCCTGCCCGCGAGCAGGCCAAGGAAGACCCATGTGGTGCTCATCGGCATCTTTTCAGGCCAAGGCACTGCCATCTCATAGTGGACAAAGAGTTTGGGGATATAGTCGACTTTGAAGAAGAGCAGAACCAGCCCATAAAGCAGGTCGATAAAAGTGGCCGATCGCACGTCCACAGTATTGGTCTTGGTTGTGACGACATTTTGGATTCGACCACCCTTCTCTCGAAAAATATAGCCCTGCATTAGAACCATGCCGCCTAGCGAAAGCGCCAAGCCCCACCATGTGAGTTCGCGCGGCAGATAGACGAAGATATTGGCCAAATCTTGAACCAACCACATCGACCAGAGAAAGCCCGTCGAGCCCCACTGTAGAAACATCCAGACCGGATGCAGTTCGTTGTGCGGCTTCTTGCCGTCCTTCTCCTCTGCCACCTTTCGCTCCATGAGATAGATCACTGAAGCGTAGATCACGATACCGACGACAAAGGCGATTGCGTAGCCAACCAGCGACTTCTGCATCATGGAGCTGAAGAGGTCGACGGCATCCTTCGGCGTTTTACCCTGTTGCGCGGCGACCAGGCCCTTGTAAGCAGTCAGGACCAAGAGAGAGGTACTGACGGGAATTCCCATCCGAGTCAGAATGACCAAACAAAGCGGCGGAATGACAAAGAGCCAGCTAATGACACCCCCGAAAGACTCAGGGTGAGGGATATTCTTCCCGGTGGCAGCCAAACGGCCAAATGCCGGATCTCCTCCGTTCGCGAACCAGCCCCAAGTCACGGTCACGACCATGATCCCGGAAATCCACAGCCAAAGCGTCCACCAGGGCCGTTTGGTATTTGAGGCCAGAAAGGTCCCCAGAGTCTGAATAGAATCATTCGCAACGATCGCGTAAGCGGCTAGGGCGAAGCCGAGAATCATAAATAGTTCATTCATAAGTAAGCAGGATTGCATCACTGCATACAATTAGCTGAAAAACGAGTCGATTTTGTAACATTTCTGTAACATGCTAATGCATGATTCAAAGATTGATTCTTTTCGCTTCACTACAACTTACGCTTATTCTGGCTCATGCTGAAACCATTGTAATTATGGGATCGGACACAATCGGGGCTAAGGCCGCACTACATCTCGCCGAAGCCTATAAGGCAAAAACTGCCAAAACGAACCCGGACATTGGCTTTGAAATATCCGCCGAAGGCTCTTCCACAGGCGTCGTCTCGATCACCGAGGGCCATGGTGACATCGGAATGACTTCTCGCAAGCCGTCGGCAAAGGAAGTGGCCCGCGCCAAGGCAAAAGGTGTGGAGCTTAAAAGCATCACCGTGGCCCGCGACGGAATTGCTGTCGTGGTGAACGACCAGAACCCAATTGAATCGATCTCGCTGGCTGAGCTAGAAGCCATGTTCACAGGCGACATTGAAGATTGGGCCGCGATAACTTCGGACGCGGGCACCATCTCAGTCTATACACGGAACACCGCATCAGGCACCTACGATCTGTTCAGAGAAAAAGCCATGTCGGGGCGCGACTACAGCAAAAGGAGCCAAAAGGTAGCCGGCAACGAGCAGATTGCCTCCGAGGTCGCCCGAAATGCTGACGCAATCGGCTATGTCGGTCTCGCTTACACAAAAACACCCGGCATCAAAGTCGTACCGGTCGAAGGCATGCTGCCCAAAGCAAAGGACTACCCTCTGCGGCGCACACTCTTCTATCTGGTCAATGAAAACATCCGCTTAAGCCCTGCCGCTAACGACTTTATCGGCTTCACGCTCAGTCCGCAAGGCCAGCACATAATGCAGAAAGTCGACTTTTTGCCTTTGTATTGAACAATCAGGCGACCCGCTCTTCTCTTCCACTCGGCGGGGTTACTGCTTCTGGGACCCGCGCGTCACAGAGCTGACACATTTTCGGCACAAAAGCTTAACGAAAGATCACTTTCTTTTGAAAAAGCTTTCTGCTATCGCTAACATTTAATCATGAAACAAACACTCTTACACCTATTGGCTACCGGCTGCCTGATGAGCCCGTTCTGTCTTTTCTCTCAAAATCAAGTCTCCGAAACCCGGGAGGTCTTGGAAAAATGGGTAGAGACCCGCCAAATCACGTCGGAGGAGAAGGCTGACTGGAAAATCGAAAAGTCGATCTTAGGTGACACCGTTGGTCTGTTAAAAAACGAGATGGCGCGCATCATCAAGTCGATTGAAGCGCTTGAAGCGACGTCCTCTGCAGCTGACGAAGACCGGGCGAATCTCAGCGAAGAGAAGGAGAAGCTCAACAAGGCATCCTCCGCCGTTCTCACGACGATCGGCGGACTCGAAACGCAAATGAAGGCAATCATCCAGACGCTGCCCGATCCACTGGTCGAAAGAATTAAACCACTCATCCGCCGCATGCCCGACGACCCCGAGGCGACCAAGCTCTCGCTGGGTGAGCGCGTACAAAACATCGTCGGCATTCTCAGCCAGGCGGATAAATTCAACACCACCCTCACGGAGACTAGCGAATCCCGCGAAATTGCAGACGGCAAGGTTGTCGAAGTGCGCACCCTTTACTGGGGACTGGCCATGGCCTACTACGTCGACGCCTCGGGCGAATACGCCGGTATCGGCTATCCAACTGCAAGCGGCTGGGAGTGGCCGCAAATCGAAGGCCAAGGCCCACAGATCAAACGCCTGATCGACGTCTATGAAGGCGTCGAAGACATTCAATTCGTCGAAGTGCCCGCACGTATAAACTAATCTTTCATTACGCAGTATCATGCCAACCAAACTAAAGTCTATTCTAGCCGCAGCCAGCGTGCTGACACTTTCCCTCAGCGTCATGAACGCACAATCCTTCTCGGCAGCCAGCGAGCAGGCCGGTGAAGATCTCAAAAGTGCCCTCAGTCAACTCTCCGAGATTCGCAGCGAAATAGCCGCCGAGAAGATCCCACTGATCCGCGAAGTCTCCAGCCTTGAAGATGACCTTCGCCAAAAGACAGACGAACTCGACCGATTACGCCGACTACGCGACAATAGCGATCTAGGCCTCAACCGCCTTCGCGAGCAGGTCGAAGCGATGGAAGCGCAGAACGAGTATACCGCTGGTCTGCTGGACGAATTTGTCCGCTCGTTTGAAACACGTATCGACTACAGCGAGGTTCAGTTGTATGCAGAGGCCGCCGAAGAAGCCAGATTAGCCCTCGACGACTCGGACATGTCGCAAGCCGATCGCTTCATAAAACAAATCGAAGTTATCCGCGTTGCCATTGATCGCCTCGAGCAACTGACCGGCGGCTACACTTTCGGAGGCAAGGCGCGCACCCCTGGCGGAGAAATCGAAGAAGGCACCTTCGCTGCATTCGGGCCTTCAGTTTACTTCAGTTCTGCACAGTCTGAGCTCGCTGGCACCACCTACAATAAACTCAATGCTGCGGAAGCCGCGATCGCGATTCCGGGGGAAGCTTATGTAGCTAATATCCGCACCTTTGTCGAAACCGGCCAAGGCACCATTCCAGCCGATGCCACTTTGGGCAAGGCCCTTAAAATTGCTGAAGGCGACGATTCGATGCTCGAGCACCTCGCCAAAGGCGGAAGTGTCGGTGTCGTTATTATCGCTTTAGGGATAGTTTGCCTTCTACTTGCCGCCTTCAAGGTGATCGAGGTCACTTCTTTCAAGACGCCCGCGCCAGAGGACGTCCAGCAAATCATCACCCAAATCGAGAATGGTGATATGACGAAAGCGCGCGCCACAGCCGCCGCCATACCTGGCCAAGGTGGCGCACTGCTGGTCAAAGGCGTGGAGCACGCCGATGAAAAGCGCGGCACGCTCGAAGAAATCCTTTACGAAAAGATTCTCGCCGTACGGCCCCGACTGGAACGACTGCTGCCATTTATCGCACTCACTGCCGCGGCTGCTCCCCTCCTCGGACTTCTGGGCACCGTGACGGGCATGATCAAGACCTTCAATCTGATCACTATTTTTGGCACCGGTGACGCGAAGAGCCTCTCTTCCGGTATTTCCGAGGCGCTGGTCACGACCGAACTTGGTCTGATCGTTGCCATTCCAGCTCTCATTATACATGGCCTTCTCTCCCGCATGGCCCGCCAAAAAATAGGCGATATGGAGCAAACCGCTGTTGGCTTCATCAATGGAGTATTGGGAGCGCGTAATAAGGGGGAATAATTACCGATGTTGGAAAAGATTATAGATATTTGGTTAAGTGGTGGCTGGGTCATGATCCCGCTGGCGCTGCTGGCTGTCTTGATCTATTCCAGTGGCATTCAACTGCTGCTCTTCCTACGCAAAGGCAACATTCAGCTTGGCAAAGAGAGCGACTGGGTCTCCTGGATTTACAATCCATCTTTGGCGGAGGGTCGTGCCGGAGAGATCATTCGCTATACGCAGGAGAACGTCACCGCGTCTAAACATGTGCGCAATCGCTTCGAAGAGGTCCGCCAGACTATGCTGCATAATATTGAGCGCCGTCTCATATTCCTGAACACACTCGTCGCGGCTGCGCCACTAATGGGGCTACTCGGCACCGTCATCGGCATGCTCGGGACATTCGCTGCGATTTCAAAAGGCGGCGGCGCAGAAACAGCAGCGATGGTCGCCGCCGGCATCTCCGAGGCACTGATCACGACACAGACCGGGCTCTTCGTTGCGCTACCTGGCATCTTTCTGGCCTTAGTCATCCGCCGGCGCAAGCACGCCGTCGAAGCCGCCCTCGCCCGCATCGAATCAATCAGCCTGACTAAACTCCAGCTCGATTAACCACGGGCCATCATTCATTAGTCATCATTCATTAGTCATTAGTCATTAGTCATCATTCATTAGTCATTATATTATGCGCCGCAACCTAGCATCCGAAGACCGCGACGACGTAGAGATCAATCTCTCGCCGATGATCGACATGGTCTTCATCCTACTGATTTTCTTCATCGTCACGACCGTTTTCGTTGAAGAGACGGGAGTCGAAGTCAATAAACCCGAAGCTGCTGCCGCAGTGCAACTGGAGAAGAATAGTATCCTTATCGCGGTGACTTCGGACAATAAAGTCATCTATGGCGGGCGTGATATAGGTATTAGCGGTGTCTCCCCCATCGTGAAGCGCCTCACCCTCCAGGACGACATTCCCGTCATCATTCAGGCGGACGAAGGTGCCAGCCACGGCGTCTTCGCCAGGGTCTACGGCGAAGCGAAACTAGCAGGCGCCAAGTCCATCAACTTCTCCACTAAGCGATAGCGGGCGAGCGCCGGAACCTTCCCACTTTAAAACCTTCCCACTTTCCTACCTTACGGATGGCCAAGATTTACAACCCGCCGAAACACCGACCAGCGATGCGAACGCTTGGCACCCTCGCGGGTATCGGGATTAGCGTGTTGTTGTTTTTAGCGATTCCTCTCACTCAGATTTTTACAACTTACGAAAAATCCCCGGAGGAGATTGATGCGCTTGACATCGCGACACCTCCACCGCCTCCGCCACCGGAGGATCCACCTCCTCCACCCGAAGCGAAGGAAGAAGAACCACCGCCGGAACTAGATACACCGCCGCCTCCCATCACCCTGGACCAGCTCGACCTAGCGCTCAATCCAGGCACAGGGAGCTCCATCTCCGGAGATTTTGCTCTAGCGTCATTCGACCTGTCTGGCAGCGATCTCGGCGGCCTGGAAATCTTTGAACTCGGCGATGTCGATTCACCGCCCAAGCCTCGCACGAGCATCGAATTCACCTACCCTTCTGCCGCCCGCCGCAAGGGCATCACCGGCGTCGTCAAAGTCGAATACGTCGTCAACGAGCGCGGCCGCGTCGAGCAGATCAACATCGTCGACTCACCCGACAGTATTCTCTCCAAAGCCACCGAAGATGTGCTCAACCGCGCCCGCTTCGAACCCGCCCAAAAATCTGGCCAGCTTGTTAAAGTCCGCATGCGCGCTGCCATCCCCTATAGATAATAATTTCAGCCTTTCAGCTTTCCAAAATTTGAGCCTTTCATGAAAAAGATCACAACACTTCTCTTCGCCGCTGGCATCTCCGTGAGCTCGCTCACGGCGCAGTCTAACATCAATAGTCAGCTCTGGAGCGACCCCACCTTCGTCAGCGAATTCCTCGGCAGCTACGGCTTCCTCGCCGGAGCCGAGCCACGCATCTCCGATGAAGAAAAAGAAGCCCTGCGCAACTTGATCGACCTAATCAAAGCCAGCCCCAAGGCCGCCATCCAAGCACTCGAACCGCAGATCACCCAGACCAGCAGCGCTGCATTCGACTTCATTCTCGCCAATCTATACTTCCAAGACGGCAACCTCGCCAAAGCCGAACAATACTACGGCAACGCCGTCGTGAAACACCCCGACTTCCGCCGCGCCTATAAAAACCTCGGTCTCGTCCAAGTGCAAGGCGGCGACTTTAACAAAGCCATCAAAACCATCTCCAAAGCCATGGAACTCGGCGAAGTCGATGGCCGTTCCTACGGACTCCTCGGCTACGGCTACCTGACCCAAGAAAAATACTATCCCGCCGAAGCCGCCTACCGCCAAGCCATCCTCATGCAGCCCGAGGTCACCGACTGGAAGGTCGGCCTCGCCCGCTGCCTACTCGAAACACAACGCTATGCCGACGCCATCGCCCTCTTCGACACACTTCTCATTGAAGAGCCCAACAACGCCGATTACTGGCTACTCCAGGGCAATGCCTACCTGGGCAAAGGCGAATCCCTCAACGCTGCTAAAAACCTCGAAGTCGTCCGTCGCATGGGCGCAGCCGATCTCGGCACACTCACACTGCTCGGTGATATTTACATGAATAATAACTCGGCCGATCTAGCACTGGAGGCCTATCTCGCCGCCGCCGACCAAGCGACCGCCGTCGATAGTCAAGCACTACTCCGCGCCGCCGAACTACTCACACGTAGCGGCAACTACGAACAGTCTAAGACGATCATCGCCCGCATCCGCGAAAAAATTCAGCTCGCCGAGGGCGACGATCTAAAGCTACTCACTGTCGAGGCCAAGATCGCCCGCGCTGAAGGCAACGACGAAGCTGCTGTCGAGCTACTAACAAAGATTGTCGAACGCGACGCCCTGAATGGCGAAGCGCTCATCGAGCTAGCCAACTTCTACGCTGACACCGGCGACATGGCCAAAGCCATCACCCGCTTTCAGCAAGCCGAGAAGATCGAAGCGCACGAGCGCGACGCCCTCGTCGCCCACGCCCAAGCCCGCGTCCGCAACGGCGACTACAAAGAAGCCCTCCCCCTCCTGCGTCGCGCCCTCCAGCTCAAGTCCGATAGCAACCTAGAAGACTACGCCCAACGCGTTGAAAAAGCCGCCCGCAGCCAAAGTTAAAGAGTGAGAATTCTCACAAGCGGCCCCGTCACTTAACTGCCACCTGCCATTGACGTGCACGTCACCCTCGCGTCACCCGACACCTAAGCTTCACCAACGTCACCTCCATGTTCATTGACTACGGAGCATCCGTTAGGATAGAATGTCGCGGTGAAAATATTCCACCTGTTCTTCTTTATAGTTTTCATCGTATTCGCACAATCCGCTGCCACTGCGGAAGAGCCGACTTTAAATGAGATCTTGCAAAAACATCTCGAAGCCATGGGTGGCCTCCGTAACTGGAGCCAGGTCGAGAGCATACGCCTGAGTGGCACGATCGAGCGCGACGGCCAGACCGTCGATATCGTGATCATTAAGAAGCGCCCCAACCAAATCCGCGCCACTGTAACGATTCCCCTGCCAAACGATCCGGATAACAAGGTTCAGATCATCCGCGCCCACGATGGCAAAAATGCCTGGACAGCCACCCGCCTGGCAGGTAACCAGGAAATGGTCAAAAAACCCATCACCGGTCAGGACGCAGATGACTTACTGGCCGATGCCGGGGTGCTCCCCCCGCTCATTGGGCTCTGGCGAGGTGGTGAAAAAATCACACTTATTGACTCGGATAGTTTTGAGGGGGAATCGGCCTTTGTAATCGAAGTCAAAGCAAACGACGAATCTCACAAACAGCGGTTCTATCTTTCCACAGACAGCTTTCGCACCATCGGACGAGTGACCTATGAGCCAACAGGAATCACCAAGACGATCCTTTCCGACTATCAGGAAAATGGTGGCGTTTACTTGCCATCTTGTTCCCTCATCACAGCCCAAAGCACAGGTCAATCGAAGATGCAGACAGAATCCATCAAAATTGGTGTTGGCATTTACGAAGAGTATTTCGAAGTCGGCGACACAGCTCAGACGGCCGACCTGTAGGTATATTTACGCTGTTGAGCTCTCTTAGTACGCCCTCCAAAACTTTTCAATCGTCCGTCTACGGTGCCATCCAGCCCCAGGCAATTACGGGAGCAATAGGTTTTATCTTCGTGAAGCACAAGCGCACGAGTTTTGATGACCTCGAGGTTTTTACTGCACACGGGACAGGAGCGGGTTTCTGTGTTATATACTAGACTATTCATCGGAAAACTGAATGGATTATTGGTTAAAGATACGGCGCCTTGGAGCCAGTGAGGTGTAGCTGATTAGTTCAAAGCCTTCATCGAGGGTCTCTATGGCTATGCCCTCGCGGTTTGTCAGGCGCTGGGCATAGATGCCGCTTTTGATATAATCCATAATGGCGACTTTGAGTCGCATCGAGCAACGCTTGCGCTGTCCGCAAGAAACTGTTGTCGGCACGCAAAGCTTAGGGTTTGAAGGATGCCAGAATTCTGACCAAGTCCAACTGGAGCAGTTATGATTGAATTCAGAGGTGCCGTTTAATTCGATGACGAAGCATAGTTCGCGTTCGTTGATCCCGAATGCAAAGGCGCGGACATCCGTTGGGATTTCGTTTTTCAAACAATCGTCCAACCATGCACACACTTGCTCTTCGAAGGTGGGAATTTTTCGCATGCCTAAGGTTTTAGCAGGCCGTGACCACCTGGCAAGATTCGCACTGCAAAGAAGTGGTGTCGCCCGTGACGCCACAGTCTTAATCGATCTCGATCTACACCTGCCTGTAAAGAAGCTTGGGCAATTGGCACTGACTCATGCAGCCATAAATGAAATCACACAGCCACACACATACTATCAAGCTTCGCGCCGCCGGTAGGCTTTTTAGGAAACACTTTTATAGGTGGAAGAATTCCCACCGCCAACGCATAGCAACTAATATTTAAATAGCCTGTGTATTTTAAGGACCATTCAACCCATTCGGCACCTTCAAAGTGGCTTTTCTAATAAATCGCCGGTGTATTTTAAGAAGCCTCTGCGGAGGAAGATTACAGGTATTTACGCTTTTGAGCTCTCATAGTACGCCCTCCATAACTTTTTAACTGTGAGCGAGTAGCCATTTTCAATCGTCCGCCTGCGGCACCATTCAGCTCCATGCAATTACGAGAACAATAGGTTTTGTCTTCGTGCAGCACAAGCGCACGAGTTTTAAGACCCCTGGGGTTTTTACTGAACACACGGCTCGCTAGTATCAATAAATTACCTAAAAAATTAACCTGTGTATTGGAATTGAATGTACGCTCGACGGCATTTTGTAACCTAAATTTGACAAGAATCAGATTGCTGGAGAACAAAATTCTGCGAGATTTCTTTCGTAATTTGACCATTCGACTTATGAAGAAGTATATACACTTTCGGCCACACACGATCCTAGCCTTCGTGTTCACCGCGATGCCTCTAAATGCATCTACACTGGTTCAAAATAACCCTTTTTTACCACCCTTCTACAAAAATACAAAAGATGCTGAGGTTGATTTATCGCAATCTAGCCAAACGAAGGAGCAAACACGCTTTGTTTTAAAGGGAGTGGCCAAAATCGGATCGGTTTATTCGTTCAGCATCTATGACAGCGTTACCGGAAAAGGGAAATGGGTTGAAGCAGGCGTGCCCTACAATGGGTTCTCAATCCTAAAGTACGAACCGCTCGAAAAGCAGATACATTTCAACTGGAAAACGACAACCTATACGATCCATTTGCCGAAACCTAAAGGAGAGCCAATCGAACTCGTTTATTTAAACACTGGTAAATTACCCGCTCTGGCAAACTCAAGCAAGCTTGGCGGACCGAATAGTAATCGAAGTGCTGACCAAATTGAAGTATCAAGCCGAAGTGATTATGAGAACAATCCACATCTTACGATAGCCAGAAAACGATCCAGCAACTCTGGGCAGCCAATCGTTTTTCAACAACAACCAGCGAATCTAGAATACCCAGTATCCCAATTCGATGAAACAAAGAACGACTTATTTGCAGCAATCGATCCGAATATTTCACTGGAGGCGGTAATACCGGGAACCATAAAGCCTAGGTATAAAGTAAAGCGTACAAATACTGTTGATAATCCAAGTGGGGAAAAACCCAGCCACATGTCGTACACTAATTGGCTCGCGCTAAAAAAATAGCCCGTCCCGCACACTCGAACTCGAAGCCTTGAAAACGCACCCATCTGCACGATTAGATGATTGACCTCATAATTTCTCTATTTCCGCGCATTAAATTTGTCCTGCTTTTGGCTGTTTGCACAGCACTTCATGCTGGCGAACAACCGTCTTTAGGATCAGGCACTTCTGCTGAAGCAGAGCAGATCCCTTCGGCATGGTGGCCCCAATTCGTCGAAACGGTGCGGGACTTGGACAGATCCGAAAGTAATGGCCAACAAATAGAAGCAAAAACACGGGGCGTCCTGCTACGTGCCGAGGGAGATCGACTCATCGTTGATTTTGGTCGTAAGGGCATTGTTTCCATCGAACCGAAGGCAACATCCTTCTACAACGAAGTTTACAAACTCATGACGGGCGAGTCCGAGAAGGAATTCCCTAACTTCGCGCTCCAAGTAGGAAACAAAATGATGACGTTTGGCCGAGGGAAGAATTCTGGGCCCATACGATTTAGAGAAGCTTTAGGGATCGATATATACCTATTGCTCTACCTTGATACCTACCAACCCGAAATTGCACAAGACCTTATGGACTTAGGCGAAGCCTACAAAGACCTAAAGGAAGAGCGACCGGATCTAGAAATCGTCCTGATGCCTCGGGATCGCAAGTTTTATGACTTTGGTGCGACTGTAGGCTATGTAGTTCCCTATATCGCACCGCATATGCGCAAGGGCTACATTCATAGCCTAAGTCACGGGGTCGACTTAACTCCGGCCTTTGTCGCTGTCGATGACAATGGACGAATGCTCTACCGCTCGGATGCACCACTCGATTGGGGAGATTTATCGAATTCTCTGGAAAACCTCGTGAATGAATTGGGCATCCCTTGGTCCAAACCCAAGCTCACCAAAAGGAAAGCGTATCAACGCACGGCCGCGTGGAACAATTAATCAGATCTCGCTTCCACTTCGTTGAGTTTCTTAGCGAGCCGCAAAACTTTGTCTTTGTCGTCAGCGCTTAACGACTCAAGAAATCGGGGCGCTTCTAGGTCCTCAAGGTCGAGCGGGCGCGTGCCGCATCCTGCCCAACCAAATAGTAAAAGGATGCGTCAGCTAGATACATGAGTTGGTAGATGCGGATTTCCTGCCTTTCAGTGTCGTGATCACCGCGCGTGAAAGATTCGCCTAGTCCAGATTCTCAAGCTCTGGAGCCAGCACAACACGGAGTCCAATGTCGGCCATGTTCAATCCAAACAACCAGCTATGCCGATGGGAGGAGCGACAAAATTTGAGCGGCTGCGTCCAGGCACCACCGCGAGTGATCTTGATCTTCTCATGCACCCCCCGTAGCGGGTCGATCTGGTTTTCTTCGGGATATTCCGAATGTCCATCCAGGCACCATTCGAGAACATTTCCGTGCATATCGTAAAGGCCCCACGGATTGGGAAGTCTCGTCGCAACGGGACGCGGTCGGCTCCCGGCATTACCAGCATGCCAAGTCATTGCCTGGGCGTCCGCTCCAAACGCCTGACCCGTCCCCGCCCTGCAGGCGTATTCCCACTCGGCCTCAGTCGGCAAGCGATAGACGTAGCCCTCAGGCAGTCGCCCCGCCAAGCGTTCTCGCTCCGTCAATCGAACGCAAAATCCTCGGGCATCAGTCCAACTGACGTTATGCACCGGAAGCTTGGCACCAACAAATCGCGACGGATTAACCTTCATCACAGACTCGTATTGCTCTTGGGTCACTTCGGAGACTCCCATCCAAAATCCATGACTAATAAAAACCTCGTGCACCGGTCTTTCGTCCTCCTGCTTGCCCACATACCCCATCATAAAGCGCCCAGCATCCAGTCGGGCAAAACTCATCGTGGTCGACTCATCCAAATGGACTATTTTGAGCGGCTCCAATTGAATCTGCATCTCTTTCGCGCCCGTCCAATCGGCTGGAAAAGTCATGACTTTCGCCGCAAAACCTTTTTTAGCTATTTCGATGACATAAACCTCATTCTCCACCAGAAGCGCATGCTGGTCAAAGCTCGGAGTCACCAGACCCGCCGGTTCAATTTTAACTACAGCCCCTTCATTCGACAAAATTCTCACAGAAGGAGGAATTTCCATCACGGGCTTCTGTAATTCCGCGTCCCAGCTAAGACGCGCCGGAGCTTCGCCCGGTTCCAGGTCCCAGCGTTGGCACAGCCAGAGCCAGACGTCGCGCTTGGTTTCGGGACCAACCCATTCAGAACCAGCAATTTTCAAATACTCGCCATACTGCCTCTCAAAAATCCTTGATTTTTTCTCGAGACTGAAACTGCCCGGCACAGAATAAAGCTGAAGCTCCAACTCGCGATTGCGGAGGAAGGCTTTTTCGGCAAGTAACGCAGACACGCCTTCGACAGAAGGATCACTTAAAGAATCTGCGAGGATCGAATTTATTTTATCCAGGCGGCTTGAGGTCGCATCCCATACTTCAAGGCCGCCTCCGGTGGTATTAATATAATAATCGTTCGTATTTCTTTGAACCGATTGGCAGGCCCCGCAAAAAAGGCCGACCGAAACGGTGAACCCAAAAAGCCAAAACCTAGGATGGGAAACAGAAGGCTTGATTTTCTTTTGAATTAGCATTGTTTTTTTTAAAGACTCATTGCCCTGAGAAGCTCGTATTTCCACGAGATAAATGAAAAAGCCGGAGGGGCAACCCCTCCGGCTTTGAGAATCATTTCAGCGATGGACTACTTACGGCGTCGCGCACCAACGAAAGCGAGTGCCAGTGCCCCTGCGATAGCGGCGAAAGCACTTGGCTCAGGAACTGCAGTCCCGGCAATGTGTACGTTGTCGATAGCGATCTGCTCACTACTCCCGAGCCCCGAGAACTCGAGGCGGACGAAGCTGACATCACCAAGGCCAATCAGATCGACTTCCATGTCGGGCTGGCCGTCGCCGAATGCAGGCGAGAGACCACCCAGACTACCGGTCGACTGTGCCCAGGAAGTCGTGCTGCCGCCTGCCCAATAACCTGGGGAGGTTCGACCGGCGTGGTCATAAGGCGTGTAACTCGTGCCGTCGTTGCTGTAAGAGATATCGAGGATATCTGTAGTGAACCCGGTTGTCGAAGTCAACCAATCGAAGTTCATAACAACGTCCTGAGCAGTCGTAAAACCAAAGACGACGTTGAAGCTACCACCGTGATTACCGATGAAGGTCAATGCTTGCTGGCCCGTTGCGGGCCCCGAGAAGGTTTGCGAAGCAGTTTGATCAAAACCATCGCTGAAACCCGGATTTCCGGCCGCTGCGCCATAAGCATTGAACGTAGTTTGAGTTCCCTGAGTGATAGATGTCGAACCGTTGGTTCCGTCAATGTAGATTTGCCCGGATGTGCCAAACCCGTTATTGGACGCGTTTGTCTTTTCCATGTAACCATTCACATTGGTTCCGGCTAGATTAAGCACATCCGCAAAGTCCCACCCGGCAACGAGATTCTGAGCGTTGGCGCTCAAAGTGGCTACAGCGGTGAAGCCGATTGTTACAAGTATTTTTTTCGTATTCATTTTATTCCTTTGTTTAGTTGAAAGTCTGCCTGTCAACCCGACAGGCAGACAGATAAACCAATATTATTTTTCGTTTATTGTGCGACGTTGGCGTCAAAGACCGACCAACCATCAGACCAGAGAGCGGACTGTAGTGGGTTAAACGCTCCAACATAACCTGCGGGGATGAAGTAAGTCGAACTTACCGGAGCGAGCGTCACAGCAGAAGATGCCGCAGATGTCACACGGGGATCGACGTTAGTGCGGACGGAAGCGGAGGTCAGCGTCGCGAACGGATTCGTGCCACCAAGAACGTTATCGTTGGCCGCAATGATCGTCGCTAGTGCTGCGTTGTCTGAGATATCGGCATTAGCCAGTACGCCCGTCGTGCCATTGATGTCGTAAGCAATGGAGTTACTGACGAAAGCGCAATCTTCAGCGGCAATACGGTCGTCCATATCCGTGCCAGAGGCGTTCACGAGTTGTTGCTCGGCTCCAACGAATACGGAGTTGTAGTAGTTTCCGCCGAAGGAATCTTCAAACTTGAGCATCTGTTCCGATGTGCCAGCACCGACGTAAGTTGCGTTATAGATGGTCGGGTAAGCGATCGGAAGACCGAGTCCAGCATCACCGGTGCCCGCGATCACGGTGCCATTGAGCGAAGCTACATCCGCATTGTCGAAAGAGCCGTTTGTTCCGTCATGCTCGCCACCATGGTCGCCATTGGTGCCATCATCAATCTGAAGAGAGAACCAGAACTGACCTAGGCCAGTAAAGCCTTCGTCAATGTCGAAAGAGTCGTCATTATTGTAGAGCGAGATAAGGTAGCGAGAGTTGGCGGTGCCGCCGAACCATTCGAAACCATCGTCTTTGTTACAGTAAACTTCAACATACTCGATGAGTGTACCGAAACCGACACCACCCATGGTCAGGCCGTTGATTTCGTTGTCGGCTGCGATATTCACACCACCGTGGCGAATCGAGACATACTTGATGGTGCCCGAGCTGTCGTTCGGGTTGGAACCACCGTAAACACCGTCGTTGGAACCAATATCATTCGGGTCAAGGCCTTCGATGAAACCTTCGAAGATATCATCAAGATCCGCACGGCCTGATTTATTGGTAGCTACCAGCTTATCACCGGAAACGTCCATGATGTTGGTCGGTGCATTACCGAGAACGATCAAGCCACCCCAGAGGCCGCGATATTCGTCCGCGCCAACGTGTGCCGAGCTGCCAGGTGTTGCAGACAGGTAACCGAAACCGGGATCCAGTGGAGCGCCAATCGGATCGGCGTCGATGAATGTAATTGTAGAGCCAGGAGGAGCAAATAACGCGTCATAGTCGATCGCATTGTTGTAATCAAATGATTCGTCGGAGTATTGTCCATCGCCATCCGAGTCGAGCAGGGCTGTGGTAAACACGATCGGATCCGAAGGAGTACCCTCCGCATCGATTTGCCCAGAGCGTGTGATAACGAGAGTTCCCGGCGTATAAGGGGCGGAGCCGTCTTCCGGCTCGCCGCGGATAATCGTGCCCGGCCCGATGGTCAGAGTCGCGCCGTTCTTAACGTAGATGATGTCGGTAAGGACGTACTGGTTGGCACTTGTCCACGAGGTATTCGTGGTGATGTCGCTGGTGACTTCGATGACTGCAGCAGATGCACTGGCAGCTATTAAGCCTGCGAGGCATGTTGATGAGATAATCTTTTTCATATTTTGTAGATTTCTTGATTTAGATGTTAGTGTGTCGCTAGTATTAACGAGAGAGAAAGGATAGCAGGTTGCTGTTACGGTTTTGTGTCATCTATGGTACAATTGGTTTAACTAATGGTTAAAATGACCCGCTGATCGATATGGAATAGGTTGGTTCAATTGTTTGAGAACTCCGATCAAAACCTCCGGCAGAACCGGCGACCGAACCTCCTCCCGGCCTGTTGACTAGCGTATCGTCGTTCAGAGCATCATAAAAAATCTCGTCTTCATACAAGCGACGCACAGGACTATCCAGATTCTTAACCGCAAATTTCAGCTTGATGTGGTCAGTCAATCGTTGCTCCACTACAAGGTTCATCGAAGAAAACTCATCCCAATAGGTATCTGCTATGCCGATGAATCCATCTCTCGATATACCTCCCGCACGATCCAGTTGCTCACCCAGCCAATTTTGTGAGAGTGTCACACGTGTACCCGTTTTTTCGATATCGAATGTAATAAAAGCATTCGCCACATATGCGGGCTGATCATAAAGAGGCCGGGTCGACTCGGCTCCACCATCCTGAAAAACATCGGGAACGGAAAAGCCCCCAGCAACTCTCGCGTTGGTCATATTTTGCTTTTCGATTGAGGATCGCTCCACCTCGGCGTTGATTTTGGTGTAGTTGCCGCCCAACGTAATCGAATCGAGCAGCTTAAGATCCCAATCAAAGAGTTCATTGAATATCCCGAGATTTTGTTGAAGTTCGAACTCGATCCCGTCCAACTCCGCGTCATTGTCATTGTTGATAAAGGTATTCACATCCACGCCGCTAGACGCATAAGCAAAAATTCGCTCGATAGGTGCACCCACATCCTTCTGGAAATAACCGATGGAGATAAGTCCATCCAGAGGTGTGTAATATTCGAGTCGAATATCCCGACTCTCCACTTCGGCAATATCCAAACCGGCAAATTCGACCGGTAGGACAAATTTTTCGGGCAGCTCAGAATCATCTTTACCTGCGAAATCACCTGTGCGGTTTTTCCAATCATTCAACGAATTTGCAGTTCGCAAAGTTCGACCTCCGTTGCCTTGCTCAAAACTTCTGTCACTTAAATTGAAAATAGGGAAGGGTGCAATTTCCCGAAAGGTCGGCTTTGCGACTGTGTTCGAGCGGGACAGATGTAACTTAATATTATCGGTGATTTCAAAAATAAGGGCGAGGTAGGACAAGCGGTCTGTTTGATCGATCTCTGAAGACTCGACAACGAAGGGCGATACTCCCGCACCGTCACCTGAGACGGGTTCCGGCTCACCCAGAGCGTTCTCTCGGAGTTCATAGGTCAACAGCGTGGATTCTTCACGGAACCCCCCGGCCACACGGAACGAATTGACCACAGGGATCTTATCGAAGACCAGGTTCCCGGAGACATAGAAGCTCTCGGTCTCGCTTTTACCGCGCGCCTGAAAAAGACCGTTGGCAGAATTAAATTGTATATTTGATGATGTCGGTGCCGGCTCGGCATAAACCGAAAATCCGCGCGGCGTATTCAGGATATAATCCTGGTTTCCGAAAAAGCTGAAGGTCGGGAAGGCTGTGGGATCGGTCGCCAGAGCTGGCATGGAAGCGATTTGGTTAATCAGCGCCGCAGCTTCGGCAAGGTAAGCTGCCTGCTCGGACTGGATATCTGTCAGATTGCTCGAGGCATCGTTAACTGCTGTTTGTGCTGTATTAAAGTCAGCTAAGGCATCGTTCAGATCTACCTGTTCATCGCCGACTTGGGTTTGAAGAGCGGGAATTGTTAGTGCGTCATTGAAGATTACGTGCTGTGCGATGCCCGGATCAAACTGTGTTTCGTAATCGACTGCCGTAAATGACTCCCAAGCAGTCACAGAAGCATTTAAATTAGCTTGAGCCGCATTCAACGAAGATTGAGCTGCGTTTACATCAGCCTGACGATTGTTGACGGTTGCTTGGAGCGGGACAAGCGAAGACTGCACACCCATGACGTAATTGTCATACAGAGCTTCGACCAGTTCGTTGACCCCACCGGATAGACTATCATCGACAAAACCGTCGTAGTAGAGTTCAATGCCCCCACCCACGACATCATTCAATCGCTGAGAATTAGGAAAGGGCATCGCCGCATAAAGTGGATCGTTCACCTCTAGTTCCTGGCTGATCCGTGATTCAAGCTGCCGAAATTCACGCTCCGAATTCTCGGAATCATAGCCGAATTCGAACCCGAATTTTATGCTGTCAGTCAATTCCCATTCTTTATCGATATTAAATCCGGTCATTGTACTTGCCTGCTCCGTTTCACGCTGGAATCGAGTAACCGGCGGCAATCCGGGATCCGAGGCAAAGGCTCCATACTCAGGAAGATATTCACCGACGATTCTTTGATCAGGTTCCTGCTGCTCCATATCGGCAGCGGTGTAATACCAGGAAAACGTCCAATCACCACCGTTAAAAGGAGCAAAGATATGCTCTCCGGAAAATTGGTGTGCCTCCAGTAGCCGTTCCTCGCTCCCAATCTCAAAGTCGGTATACTTATACCACGAGTTGGCGGGAAGTGATAGCGAAGTTGAGGGAATGGTCGGAGGGGATTCCTTATACTGATAGTAATCGATCCGCTCCGCCGAAGAACTCAGACTCTCCGACCGGAGAAAGCTGTAGTTCAAGGAGGTGTGATCGGAAATTTGCGCACCCAAACCAAAGAGAATGGAGGCCGAATACTCCTCTTCGGATTTGAGTATTCCCCCGAATGGTTTGCCGTTAAGCGAAGCTTCGGTCGGTGTCAGGACACCCAGATCGACCAGCCCGCTGCCCGCCACCTCATCCACAACAGGCTGACCATTTCCGAAGCCAATTTTGAAGGTTTCCTTGAAAGAACTGCGGCGCTTCTCCGAAACTTTCAGTCCAAAAACAGTCCCCACCGTTAGCCAGTCGTTTAATTCCTTACTCCCTCCTGCCGAGAAACTGTAGGAGCGATCTCCAAAACCGGGAAGTTTTCGTCGCAGGGGTGCAGTCAGCGGAAAGTCAACACCGCCCACTTCGTTGGGATAACCATTTATAAGATTTTTGGTTCCCGGCTCAATGTCAAAGCCTCTTCGATCCTCATCATTCAACCAGCCTCGTAAGCTGACCTGCTCCGGATCCGCCAGAAAATCCTCTGTCTCCGGAGAATTAATCTGACCACCGGCACCAATTGAAAACTTCACAAAAGGCTCCTCGGGGATGGCTTTCGTAATCAATTCTATTGAACCGCCTGAAGATTCACCCGGCATATCGGAGGTATAGGTCTTTCTTGCCACAATGCCTTCGAAAAGTGATGTGGGGAAAATATCCAGTGCGACGGCTTTCCGGTCTGGGTCGGGACTGGGCAAACGCACTCCATTTATAAGAGTGGTATTATAACGATCATTCAAACCACGCATCACCACGTACTTACCATCAGAAAGAGACGCCCCACTCATTTTCGAAATTGCCTCGGCCGCATCACTTGCACCGAATTTAGCAAAGTCTTCGGAATTCAAAATATCAAGCGTCGCGATCGAGCTCTGGCGTAAGTCCAACTTCAGCATCATCTGGTTCGCTTCTTCCGCCGTGACCGTGAAGTCCTGCAACTCGTAAACCTCGTCCGACATTTCAGTCGGGCGCGGGGGCATGGCGAAGGGGAAGACGCTGACTTCGCCACCGGCAATGTTGTAGTCGGTGACGTTAGCTTCGATGTAGCCGGATTTGATGAAGCTGATGGTGAAGGAGCCGGCGGTGGTGGGGCCGAGGGAGTAGCGGCCATCTTCGGCGGTGACGGTGGCGACGTCGGTGCCCTCGATAATGATGGCGACGCCGGCGAGAGCTTCGCCGGTTTCTTTATCCACAATTTGACCTGAGACAAGACCTTCGTCGGCGGCCAGAGTGCCTTCGAAGGCTGAAGCGGTGGCAGTCGCTTCGACTACGGACTGAACGAGAAACTCGTCAGCCTCCACCTTAGGCTTTTCGGCTGCTAGCTCTTGGCCAGCGATATTGACACCACCTACAGTGCCTTGGGCGATGCCTTCTAGCTCATCGCGGCGTTCTTTAAGCTCGGCCGTCTTGATCGATTCGACCTGATCTTTATATTGGTCGGGTACGACGATTTTAATCGCGACTGCGGATTGAACCGCAACGAACAGAGCGATGCCAACTCGAAGCCATAAGGGATTGCGCTGAAGAAATTTCATTGTCCGAACGAAGGTCAGTGTCGCCCGCTGTAAATATAGATGCGGGCATTGGAAAAAGCCTCCTTCTGATCAGCCGCGCACGGCTCTCAATCGAAAAATGCAGCTTTGTGATACTTATCACATTGCTGTAACTTTCGTCACTCGGCCGAAACCTTCACGTCACATTCGTGTCACGTTCGAAAAAAAAGCCCGGAGCGCATGACACGCTCCGGGCTGAAAACAAAACTAGCTTCAATAGGTAAAGCTCAGGATTACCAAAGAATTTTGATGCGCGCGCGGAAGCCATCGACATCGACTTCGTAGCCTGAGTTGTCCTCTGCTTCAGCAACCTCATAGCCGAGCATCAAGCTGACCGCCTTATTGTAGTAGTAATTCAAACCAACGTAGTAGGATTCAATCTCATTGTCCCCAGTATTAGGGTTGCGGTTGCCAGGTCCTGCTGCTGCGGGGGGAGGCCCGCGACGCACAAGCTCATCTACGTCGATTTGAAAGACATCCGCCTTCGCGTAGGAGTAACGGACGACTGGCTCGAACTTACCCATCTTGTAAGCGAGGCGCAGTGCATAACCGTTAAAATCCTCCTGTGCACCCATGTCGGCACCGAAGTATTCGCCCAGGATATCGAAGCCTTCGTAATTGTAATGCGCATAACCGGTGTAGGCTGTCACATCTTCAAGGACGACGGGGCTGTTGGACTTATGCCCGGCATCAAAACCGAGCGTGAGACCATTTCCTTCCCATCGCACGCTTCCGAAAATACCAAGGTCGTTGCTCCCGTTGGTTCCGCCACCCAGACGCGAGCCTTCACCCTGAACACCATTAACTACAGCAGCTGCATAACTGAAGCCGCCGCCAAGATTGCCCTCAGCATGCAAGCCGGAGTGGCGGGCCGCGAAATCGATGTCGTCGACAAGGAAGCGATTGGCAACAGAACGTTCAACCGTCTTAATGCTATTGGAGGAAGTCATTTCCTCAAAACCAAAAGGCACCTTCTGGTAACCAATACTACCGGTGAAGTAATCATTGAATTGATAACCGGCAACCGCTGTATCGATATTGAAATTATCTTCCGCCATATCGAAAACCATTTCGGCAAAAAGTCCACTTTCGTGTGTGGCTTTTGCGCCCAACCGCAAGCGACGGAAGTAGAAGTGATTCGTGGAAGCCTGCTCAGCTCCATTATAATCAGCATCCAGACTATCATACTGGTAGTGGAGACGCCCATTGAAGCGGACCTTAACAGTTTCTTTGCCTTTGGCAGAAAAAGTGATGCCCTTGTTTTCTTCTTTGAGCTCAGCGGCAACCGAAGTCGCCTCCGTCTCGGAGAGGACGCCCTTCTTGACCAAAAGGTCTAAAAGCGCATCGTTTGATGCTGCGTAGCTGGCGGAACCAAGGAGGGTTACCGAGAGCGCAGTTAGTTGAGTGATTTTGTTTAGTTTCATTATTTGTATTGGTTAAGTAAGTTGCAGAACAACTCCGCCATCCTAGCGACGCTTTGTTACAAAACTATCTCCGTTTTGTTACAGACGCGTGAATTGTTACGCCTGGGTTACGCTTTTGTATCATTCCCACCGCAGTAGTGTAAACTGCCCCTCTGCCAAATTGACCTAAGCCAATTTCTGTTCAACAGCTGGAACAATTCGTAACACGGAGCAAAGCGTATCAAAATACCCGTAAGCTACTAGATAACACATCCTTACACCCAAAGATGCGACAAATAATCAACGGACCCTGGAATCAGAAAGATCTATTTCTTAACACTCCTGTAACCTTAGCGCCACATTGCCGAAACAATGTGGCGCTATTATGCCCCCCTTGATTCAAAGGCCAACTCTCCTGCGAACCTGCCACCCACAGTTTTCACCCAATCATAATCAAAACAAAATCAAAATATACTATGAATACGTTAACCACTCTCCGCGGTATCGCCGTAGCTGCAGCACTCGTAATGACGGCTCACGTCAGCGCCACCGAAACAATTGTCATCAAGGGCTCCGACACGCTGGGCGCTAAGATGGTGCCGCAACTCGCTGAAGCCTTTAAAGCCAAGATGGCCAAGCAAGGCGTCGAAGTCGCATTCGAAATCGCAGCGGAAGGCTCCTCGACCGGCGTGGCCTCTGTCATCGACGGCACAGCCGAAATCGGCATGTCCTCACGAGACCCCAAGGATAAGGAAGTCGCCAAGGCTAAAACCAAGGGCGTTGACATGAAAACCATCACGGTAGCCAAGGATGGCATCGCCATCATCGTTAACGAAGCCAACCCTCTCACTTCCATCAGTCTTGATGAAATCGAGTTGGTCTTTTCCGGCGACGTCACCGACTGGTCCGGTATCACTGCACAAACCGGCGGCATCTCTGCTTACACGCGCAATACTTCGTCCGGCACTTACGCCGTTTTCCAGAAGCTCGGCATGAAATCCCGCGACTACGGCTCCGACACACAGAAAATGGCGGGGAATGAGCAAATCGCCGCAGAAGTCGCCAAGAACCCAAACGGCATCGGCTACGTCGGCCTCGCCTACATCAGCACGCCAGGTGTTAAAGTTCTCCCGATTAACGGCCTGCAACCAGACGCTAAAGATTATCCGCTGGCACGCCCGCTCTACTACTTGATGAACAAGGCTGAATCACTCAATCCTATCAGCAACGACTTCATCGGCTTCAGCATGAGCCCAGAAGGTCAGGCGATCGTAAATAAAGTTCACTTCCTCTCGATCTACTAAGGGAACACACTCTATTTAAGCCTCTCAGGGCCGTTGCGGATCCCGCAACGGCCCTTTCTTTATAAATCAAATTTCACCACCAAATCCCACTGTAACATAATTGTAACGAAGTCGCGCGAACCTAGTATTGCAGTCGCAAACTCCGCACGCACGATTCACGATTTCATGTCCAAGAAGAACAAAGAAGAAAACCCAAAAGCCCCGGCTTTTAAGCAGCGCCGCGCTATACTCTTTGGGCAGGATTCAGATAGCATCATCAAGTCGTTCTTCGGCAGTAGCGCAATGGTGGCTATCGTGGTGCTCGCACTAATCACGATCTTCCTTTTCAAGGAGGGCGCGGGCTTCGTTAAGCTCTATCATAAAAGCATACAGGAATACCGGCTGTCCGGGCTCGAATACGTCGACATTTTAAAAGAGAAGCGCGAAGGCTACACCTCTCTGACCCGCTATCTGAATGACGTCAAAGCAGAGTGGATCAATGCACTGAAAGCGGAGGGGCTGCCCCAATCTGAAATTAATGCGCGGGTCATGTCGCCTGAGGCGAAAGACTTCTTCTTTGGCTACATGCGTGCAGGTTCAGAACTGCGCCGCTTCGTAAAAACGAAAATGGATGCCGCCATCGAGGCGCGCGACCAGCACACGACGAACGAAAACCTGCGTACTACGCTTGCCAACTACGCAGAGCGTATCGAGCGCATGAGCGAACCAGGCGCGGAGTTCTCAAGAGAAGATCGCTCTAAATATCTCCTTCGTCTGCGGGAGTATGCCCGGGACAACTTAACAAGTGACGCGAATGCCGCTGCGATGCAGCAGCGAGCGGACGATTTACAAGGAGGCGGCGAGATCATCGCAAATGACCGACAAACTTTTATTTTACTACTGGAGGACGAATACGACCGTATCGAGGCCACAATACAGCCAGTCGATTTCAGCGTAACGATCAACAGTGTCACATCCGAACAGGATGAATACCGCAAGATCATCTCCCGCATGAAGGAAAAGCTGATCACCGCCTCGGCAAAAGCCGATAGCATCAGCTTCGACAACGACTCGATCGAAGAGCGTATCCTTAGATTTAAAGAACTGAACCAAGTCTTCTTTGATGGTTTTGATACACATTTAAAAAAACTCGAAGATTGGGATCAGAACGCGAAGGCCTCCATCTGGCAGTCACTGGGAGCCTTCCTTGGCGGCAAAGACTGGATTACCGCCAGTGATCAACAGGACTGGTATGGGCTCCTCCCCCTACTCTCCGGCTCACTGCTCATTTCTGCCATCGCGATGTTTTTCGCCATTCCCTTCGGCGTCGGATCGGCCATCTACATCAACCAAATCGCGGGGCCGACAGAGCGTAATATTATTAAGCCCTATATTGAGTTTGTTTCAGCGATTCCTTCGGTGGTCATCGGATTTTTCGGCGTTGTCGTTTTTGGCGAGTCTATCCGTTTGCTCTCCCAGCAGGAGTTTATGCAGTGGGTGCCCTTCTTTCCCGTGCAGGAGCGGCTCAACGCCTTCACAGCAGGCTGCCTGTTGGCGCTGATGGCGATTCCGACTATTTTCACACTGGCTGAAGACGCCATCAACAACGTGCCCCGCCATTTAAAGGAGGCCTCCCTCGCTATGGGCGCGACTCGCCTGCAAACGACCATGCGAGTCATCGTGCCGACCGCACTCTCGGGCATTATCTCTGCGATAATGCTAGGCTTTGGCCGCGTGATCGGCGAGACCATGGTCGTGCTTCTATGTGCCGGTAATCGTATCCGCATTCCTGATTTCACCGCAGGCCTCGGAGTCTTCTTCGAACCCGTCCACACCATGACTGGCATTATCGCACAGGAGATGGGTGAGGTCGTGCACGGCAGCCTTCATTACCGAGCGCTATTTATGGTCGGGATCGTGCTCTTTTTTGTCTCGCTGTTGATCAACTACAGCGCTCAGTGGGTCGTCAAACGCTATAGCAAGATGGGGGATTAATTCATGGCTGCTTATAAAGAAAAACATCTCTACGCACGCCGCGCATCCCGCAAAAGCACGCTGGAATCGAGCATTCAATGGTTCTTCCGACTGGCGACCTATGTGGTCATTCTGGCCGCAGGCTTCATCTTCGGCAACATCGCATGGAACGGCTCGAAGGCGGTATTTACGACCAAGGCTCCATTTATCAACACCGACTTTCTCACCCAGAAGCCACAAACGCTTCACGTGTATGAGCCTAAAGAGGCGGTCGAGGAACAGGCAAAGATTCGCGCCAGCCAAATTCGCCTGCGCCGCGAGAAAAGCAATCTAGGCAGCGGCGAGACTGAAGCTGCTCAAACCATCAAGGCTGAGATCAAGACGCTGCAAGCTAGCTATGACGACTTCGACATCATTCGTAAACGAGACCGCCTGCTCTTCAGCGATACAGAATATCGTGCACTTGAGACCACGCCCGAAATAGACTTCTATGCGTACAGTAACTATGCGTACAGTGGTGGCGGTATCGGGCCGGCCATCGTCGGCACCACGCTGCTTGTTCTCGGGTCGATCGCGATTGCACTGACGCTCGGAGTTCTCTGCGCCGTCTATCTCAGCGAATATAGCCGCCCCGGCAGGGTTTTGCAGGCCATCCGCCTCTCAATCCTGAATCTCTCCGGCGTTCCTTCGATCGTCTTCGGCCTCTTCGGCTTTGGCATGTTTGTGCTCTTCTTTGGTTGGGGGGTCTCCATGATTGCCGGCTGGTTCACGCTCGCGATCATGGCCTTGCCCGTGATCATTACCGCTAGTGAGGAATCGATGCGCGCCATACCCAAAGGCTTTCGCGAAGGCTCGCTCGCACTCGGCGCATCGAAGTGGACGACCATTCGCACGAACGTTCTACCTTACGCGCTTCCCGGCATCCTCACCTCTTCAATTATGGGCATCGCCCGGGTTGCGGGTGAAACAGCGCCCATTATGTTCACCGCTGCATTCGCCCTGCGCGATCAGCTCCCATGGGAAGGTCTCTCCAAGTGGACGGACTTCTTCTTTCAAGGCGTCATGGCTCTGCCCTACCACATTTACGTCGTCAGCGCGAAGATCCCACAAAACGAATACACCCGCACGATGCAGTATGGTGCGGCCTTCGTCTTCCTGATCATCGTCGGCTTTTTTGCGCTCAGTAGCATCATCCTCCGCATACGGATCCGTAAGAAGTATAGCTGGTAAGGCATCTTTTTCGAAAATAACATTTTACTCATCTAATCATGGCTGAAAACAAGGACAACCAGACAAGTAACGCCGCCCACGACATCATTGAGGTCAGCGACTTTAGCTTTGCCTACGGCAATTCTCCTGCCCTCTTCGATGTGAATATGAACATCAAGGAGAAGGAAGTGACTGCTTTCATCGGACCTTCCGGTTGCGGCAAGTCCACCTTTCTTCGATGCTTCAACCGCATGAACGACCTGATCGACATCGCCCGCATTACCGGCGGAGACATTAAGATCAACGAGATCGACATTTACGGCAAAGAGATCGACGTGATCGAACTGCGCAAGCACGTCGGCATGGTCTTCCAGAAATCCAACCCATTCCCAAAATCAATCTACGACAACATCGCTTACGGGCTCCGCATCCAGGGGGTGAAGAAGAAGAGCGTTCTGGACGATGTGGTCGAAGAATGCCTTCGAGGCGCTGCGCTTTGGGACGAAGTTAAAGACCGCCTCCATGAGAGTGCACTTGGCATGTCCGGCGGCCAACAGCAACGCCTGTGTATCGCCCGCGCCCTCGCGGTGAAACCTGAGATTTTGCTTATGGATGAGCCCTGCTCAGCACTCGACCCCATCGCGACCGCAAAAGTAGAGGAGTTGATCCACTCACTTAAAAAGGACTACACGATTGTGATCGTCACCCACAACATGCAGCAAGCTGCCCGGGTCTCGGACCGAACAGCATTCTTTTATCTCGGCAAGCTCATCGAATACGATGTAACCGATACGATCTTCATGAATCCCAATAACGAGCAAACCGAGGCCTACGTCTCAGGGCGCTTCGGTTAAAGCCGTTGGAGTTCCGCCTTTCTGACAAGAGCTTGCCGTCTGTTAGGCGGTTATCCCAAAATTACCTACGTATACGCAGCCGCCTAAAGGCGGGACTCCAACAACTTACAACCATCAACACAGCCAGCACCATGGACCGCCACTTTCACCAAGAACTCGAAGAGATTCGTAGCAAACTCATCCTTATCGGTGAAAAAGCTAACGAAGCCGCATCCCTTGCCGTCGAAGGCTTCCTAGAGAGCGATCTCGAAAAAACGCAGCGGGCCGTGAAAATGGACGATGAGATCGACGATCTGGAAGTCGAGATCGACCGCGACTCCGTCCGCTACATCACCCTTCGTTCTCCTGTCTCCAGTGATGTCAGGCTAATTTTCGTAGCCATTAAGGCCAGCCACGACCTGGAACGTGCAGGCGATGAGGCTCACAGTATTGCGAAAAAGACACGCAGCATTCTCACCCGTGACGGCAAAGTCACCAATCCTGTTGCCATTGAGGAAATGAGTAAGCTGGCATTCGCCATGTTACGCGATGCGCTCACTTCATTCCTAGAGGAGGATATCGAGCTGGCGCGGGGGATCATTGACCGCGACAAAGAAGTGGACCGCCTGAATAAGGAAAATTATAAACGCCTTTCAAGTGGCATGGAGGGGGAGAGCATCGAAGCTTCGACGCAGATCGAAACAATTCTTATCTCTAAATCCATCGAGCGCATTGCAGATCATGCCAAGAATCTGGCCGAGGAAGTCATCTACCTCCTGACAGGAGAGTAGCCTTGTTCGCAATGCAATAGGACCTCCCATCAAAAAAAGGGGCGCATTTTGAAGTATCATTTTGGCGTCTTTTCTGCTAGATGCTCATCTGCCGTGAAACTATTCGCGCGATATAAACGAAAAAATCTTATCTAAATCAGAAATCAATCAGTCAAATGGCTATTAAAAAAACCACCAAGAAGGCGGCCAAGAAGGTCGCTGCTAAGAAAACTCCGGCTAAGAAAGCAGCTAAAAAAGTAGCCGCTAAAAAGGCCGTTAAAAAAGTCGCTGCTAAAAAAGCGCCGGCAAAAAAGGCTCCCGCTAAAAAGGCTACGCCTGCGAAATCTGCGAAATCCACGAAATCTGCGAAGAAGGCCGGCAAGACCAGCATCATCGCAAACGTCGATGTAGGCTTTGGCAACAGCCTCTCCATCCGAGGCGAAGGCGCCTCCGGCCTCTCTTGGGACGAAGGCACTCTACTGGAGAATGTAAGCCCCTATGAGTGGGCCTACAACACAACCACAGCCAAGGGCGAAGTCACCTTTAAGTTCCTAATCAACGATGAGGTCTGGGCGGAAGGTGATAATCTCACCGTATCTGCTGGGGGCACTTCGGTCAGTTCACCATCATTCAGTTGGTAAGCATCCCCGCTTCGAAATGATCAAAGCCCGCCTTCACCGGCGGGCTTTTTTATTACATCGAATCCAGATCGACCATGATCTCGCGTGGGCTGGACCCATTCTCAGGGCCGACGATACCGCGTTCTTCGAGTTCCTCCATCAAGCGAGCTGCACGATTATAACCGATGCGCAAACGACGCTGCAGCATAGAGGTGGACGCACGCTTGGAGGAGCGGAGCACATCGATCGCGTCCGGCAAAAGTTCGTCGCCATCCGTGGGGCCACCATCGTCGCCACCGCCATCATCACCGCCATCATCAATCTGCTTCTGGACTTCTTGAGCAATCTCAGGCGGATCGTTGTTCTCTTTCAAGAATTCTACGATTGCTTCGATTTCGTCGTCGGAAACGAAAGCGCCTTGAGCGCGCACAAGATTCGAAGTTCCAGGGGGGATGAAGAGCATATCCCCCTTGCCGATAAGCGCCTCGGCTCCACCCCCATCGAGGATGGTGCGACTGTCGATCTTGGAAGCCACTTTGAAAGAAATACGGCTCGGCAAGTTGGCCTTAATCACGCCGGTGATCACATTCACCGATGGGCGCTGAGTCGCTAGTATCAGGTGGATACCGGCGGCGCGGGCAAGCTGCGCGATACGGGCGATGCAGGTCTCAATATCAGCCGGCGCAACCATCATAAGGTCGGCAAGCTCGTCGATAATACAGACGATGTAGGGCAACTTCTTGCGAGGAATCTCAAAGGCATCATCGTCGCGCGGCACTTCCATATTACTTAAGGCAGCACGCTCTTCGGGGCTCATTTCAGCATCCATGGCATCGGCCTTGGCTTGTTCTTCTTTATCCTTCGCAATCTTGGCGTTAAACCCGGCAATGTTGCGAACGTTCGTCTTTGCAAAGATCTGGTAGCGGTGCTCCATCTCTGTGATGAGCCATTTGAGGGCACCAGGCACTTTCTTCGCCTCAGTCACCACAGGAATGAGCATGTGCGGCAGCGAATTATACATCTGCATCTCTACAACCTTGGGATCCACCATAATGAAGCGAAGGTCTTCGGGACCAGAGTGGTAAAGTAGCGAAGCGATGATGGCATTGATACAAACCGTCTTACCGGAGCCAGTGGAGCCAGCGATTAACACGTGTGGCATCTTAGTCAGGTCCATGACCATCGGCTTACCAGTCACGTCTTGACCTAAGACGACTGGAATCTCTGCTCCTGCGTCGTCCCATGCTTTTGATTCGATGATATCGCGCATGCAAACGGCCTGCGCAGACTTATTCGGCACCTCAATCCCGACCGTGCCTTTGCCTGGCACAGGGGCGAGAATCCGGACAGACATCGCCCTGAGCCCAAGCGCGATATTCTTATCGAGATTGACGATCTTTTCGACGCGAACACCGGGAGCTGGCGTCACTTCGTAACGAGTAATAACTGGGCCGGTGTGAATCTCACCAGGTACGACTTTAACACTAAACTCTTCGAGCGTGCGGACGAGCGCAGCCATGGTGCCAGCATGATCTTCGGGGGCGGCACCACTGACATCGGGCGCTTCAGCCAAAAGGCTGCGAGGTGGAAAAACGTAGTTGCCGCGGCGCTCTGGGATCTTGGCCGCAGACTTCTCAGTTTTCTCCCCTGAGATGATCTTGACCATACTTGGATCCAGCTTCGGTTTGGGAGGAGCAAGTTCCTCCTTTTCGGGTTCAACTGGTGAAATCGGGGCAACCGTATGGGTTTGAGCTTTTTTACGAGCAGCTGGCTTTCTGTCTAACGGAGTTGGCGCACCACTGAGCAGTGAAGGCTTACGACCATCTTCCGCAGATTCATCATCTACATCCTCATCGGGCTCGGACTTAGCTTTAGTTGCTTTTGCGGCTTTAGCGGCTTTAGCTGCCGCTTTCTCGGCCTTCGCTTCAGCCTTGGCTTGGAGCGCTTCTTCTTTCGCGAGCCGTTTCGCTTCAGCAGCCTCGGCCTTACGTTGCTGTTTGGCTTCTTTGGATTCTTCGCGACTTTCAAGGAAGCTGCGGTAGCGATGCTGCACCCAATCGATGCCTCGAGCTAGATTATCGGTAAAAACGACGGTCGAAGCCATGACCCACCCTACCAGCAAGACGAGGAAGGCACCAAAAAGCCCAATCAACGGCTCAAGAAGGACTTGAGCTATGAATTCGCCGAATACACCGCCCACCCCTTGATATGAGAGTTGGTGCTCGAATATACCGCCTTTCATGTGCATCGTGCCGGTGAGTTCTAGCATCGAAGTAAGACCAGAGGCGCAGAACAATGAAAGCAGTGCGGCAATCACAGTAAACAGACGCTTGCGTGGCTCTTGCCGGATCAAGAAACGAATGCCGATCCAGGCTAAATAAATCGGCCCCAGCCAAGCCGCGGCTCCGAACAGGTAAAATGCCCAAAACGACCCCTCCGCTCCAAGCACGCCCACCAGATTGGCGGCTGGCTCGGTCGTATGTTGGCGGGATTGGCCCAGTTCAAAATTCCATATCGCAACAAAGCCCATTAGAGCCAGAGTGAAAAACAGCATCGCCCAAACAGGACGCGACTGTGATTTTCGCGGGCTCTGGGATACTGCGTTGCGCTTTACTGTCTTCTTTTTCGCTCTTCTAGCCATCTATTCGTTTACAATTAAATATGCCCTGCGGCAAAGTATGCGGCTATTGATGACCGTAAATATAGAAAAATCCAACATCGAAACATCGCTTTACTGCATATAAAAGCTCTGCCGAGTCGTTCGGCAGAGCTTGGCAAAAAATCGGGAGAGAGGGGCGGCTGAAAACTAGTGCTCGCCGCCGCCTTTTTCTTCCTTGTCGTCGTTACAGCATTCTCCGCCTTCACCACCACCGCCGCCACAGCAACCACCTCCTTGATGAATGTGGCCATGCGCGATTTCTTCTTCTGTGCCGGCACGGACATCCTGAACGGTTACATTGAAGTTAAGGTGCTTGCCAGCTAGCGGGTGGTTGCCGTCGACGGTGACATCTTCGTCTTCGACTTTGACCACTCTTACAGAAACCGGGCCTTGTTCGGTGCTGGCCTGAAACTGCATGCCGACTTCAAGGGATTCAATACCTTGAAAGCGATCACGCGGAACGACTTGCTCCAAAGCGGGATTCGGCTCACCATAACCATCTTCTGGTGCGACACGCACTTCGACAGAATCGCCCACTTTTTTACCGGCTAGAGCGGATTCCAGGCCGGGGATGATGTTTTTATGGCCATGTAGATAAGTCAGCGGCTGGTCAGGCTGAGATTGATCGAGTAATGTTCCTTCGTCGTCTTTTAGAGCGTAGTCCATTGCTACGACGATTCCGTCTGTAATTTCCATAAGGATAAGTTGATTGAATTTAATATTTTTAGTGAGATGACTAGGTCAAAAGACATTGAGCTATTGTCAAGCTTCGCCTCAGGAACCTGGGTGCAATCTCATCTATGGGGTAGCGCGAGTGCGTCCCCGCCCTTCGGCTCTGCTCAGGGCCTTGAGCTTGCCGAAACGGCACCGCACGAGACTGGCGAGGCGTTTCAAACGTTCGTGCGGCGTGAGGACACGCCTGCGCTACCATTATAAAAAGACCTTACCCCGCTCTTTTAATTACACCCCAGGAACCTCGCAAAGTGTGAACTCACTTGACCCTCAGTTAAAAAACAAGGTTCTATAAGGCAGTGTTTTAATGTATCGCAAAATCGGCATGGTAAACACGACTTAGATTCACAACACTTCCAAGTATGCCCATTCAGGACAATCCGCTTTTCCGACGACTCCACAAGCATGCGCACAAGCGCTTGGCTTTTGAGCCAGGTGTCGATCGCAGTCAGCAATTACCTGCATATAAACGATACTTGGAGCTAGAAAGCACAATGCTGGAGCGTTATCACCGAAATGGTGATTCCGGCCTGAAAGTCTGCCAGGCTCGGGGGGCTATGATCGACGTCATCATTGAGAACCTTTTTCTGGCTGCGCTCAATTTATATGCCACAGAGCACGGTCCGCTTCCCTGTAAAATGGCTGTGCTCGCCACAGGTGGCTATGGTCGGCGCGAGCTGAATCCGCATAGCGATATCGACATCATGTTCCTTTACCCGGATAACGTATCCGGAAACCAGTTGGAGAAATTCCAAGAAGTGCTGGCCGAAGAGATATTGTATCCGTTGTGGGACTTAGGTCTCAAGCTAGGCCACGCCTCCAGAAACTCAAAGGAAGCTCTTGCGGAGGCGAAAAATGAGATACAATCGAAAAATGCGATATTGGAATCGCGCATGATCTGCGGCTCAGAGCAATTATTTAAAAAACTACATAAGACATTTAAGACCTATTGCCAGAAGGAAGACCCCCGTGACTACATTGAGCAAAGACTCACAGACGAAAAAGAGCGGCACGCCAAAGCCGGGGATACGATCTACCTGCAAGAGCCTGACATCAAAAACGGCGTTGGAGGCCTGAGAGACTATCAAAATATACTCTGGATGGCTTATATAAAATTCGGGCATCGCTCGTTTCAAGAGTTGGTCCGTGCGAAATTGATGCGACCCGACGAACGTAAAGCCATGCGCCAGGCATATGACTTCCTGCTGCGGACGAGAACCGAAGTGCATCTGCAAAACAAGCGCCCGACTGATAAGCTTCTGCTGGAGCAACAACCAAAAATTGCTGAAAAGCTAGGGTATCAGCAAAAGGATATCTTCAAGAGAGTCGAAGCCTTTATGAAGGACTACTACACCTCTGCGCGCGCGATTTACCACACTTCAAATATGCTCAAGGAGCGCATGTCTTTGGCAGCTGACAGAGACAATAAAATCACGTTTCGGGAGGCTTTGCGGGCGCACCAACATTTACCAGTTAAGCAAATAGACGGGTTCCAGTTACACGAAAAGGTGCTTTCAGCTGATTCTAAAAACGTTTTCAAAAAGGATCCGGCCCGATTTATCCGCATTTTCCGCTACGCTCAGCAATTCGGCGCGAAGCTCGATTCAGACTTGCGCTTTCTGATCTACCATTCCGTGCCGCTCATAGATAGCGCCCTGATTAATAGTCCAGCTGCGGCAAAAAGTTTCTGCGCCATTCTCCGGGCCCCCGGCGAAGTGTATGACATCCTCATCCAAATGCACGAGTTAGGAGTGCTCGGGCGCTACCTTCCTGAGTTCGGTGAGCTTAACTGCATGGTTCAGCATGAATATTACCACCGTTACACCGCGGACATTCACGTGCTCCATACAATACGCCACCTTGACCGAGTCTTTTTAAAATATGATGACGAATATGCGTATTATGAAAAGGAACTACGGAAAAATGATGATCCCCTGTTACTCTACATAATACTCTTGCTCCACGACATAGGAAAGTCAGAGGGCATTAAAGGCCATGCAGTTAGCGGCGCTAATATTGCACAGCCTATACTCGAACGATTCGGTGTATCCAAGAATCAACAAGAACAAATTTTGTTTATTATTCGCAGTCATCTGGAAATGGCACGTTTCTGGCAGAAGTTTGATTTAGACGATCCTGATACTGCGGCCTCCTTTGCCAACTTCATTGAAGATCCGCAGAAGCTACGATTTTTATATACCCATACATACTGCGATGCCCGTGGAACAGCCCCCACCCTGTGGAACGGCTTTAAAGACATGATGCACCGCACACTGTATCGGCGGACATTGGAGCAATTCGAGGACGATAAAACCCTACAATCGAAACAAAAGGACAAGATAAACATGTTACACGAAGGAATACTTGAACGGAATATTGAAGGCGTCACGACCGAAGAGATCGAGGCACACTTCAGCTTACTACCGGAGAGATATTTCATCAATACTGACGAAGCAGACATCGAACAACACCTTCGCATGGTGAATAAGCTCTTGAGCCAAATACAGTCTGCTGAATCTGTCGGTGCCCTGGTGCCTATTGTTGAGTGGCATGACGATATCGACCTCAGCATGAGCGTGGTCAATGTTGTGACTTGGGATCGGGCTGGGTTATTTTATAAATTAGCCGGAGCCCTTTCACTCGCTGGCGTAAACATTATCAGCACAAAAGCCATCTCGAGAAGCGATCACATTTCCATCGATACGTTCTACATTATCGAGCCAGGCGGGGGCATTGTCCGCAGTAAAGAAGCTAAAAATATTTTCAATGTGCGCCTCAAAGAGGCACTTATTGAAAATAAAGACTTATTTCCAGCCTTACAGGAGTTCGAGAAGAAAGTTGAAGCATCCTCTACCAATAAAGACATGCTACCAGCGCCCTTCCCACCAAGCGTGGATGTTTATCACGAGCTGTCCTTGAAGCGAACCATCATTGAGGTGCAAGCTAGCGATCGCGTCGGACTGCTTTTTCAGCTAGCGCGGCTCATTTCAAATAAGGGCTTCAATATCAGCTTTGCTAGAATTGCGACTGAACGAGGAGTCGCTATGGATACCTTCTATATTGAAAACATTGAGAAGGGGACTGAAGAGCAGACTTCCAACCTACTTCTTTTACGCGAGGAACT